>Ga0209630_10000530_pt1:5000-43340 | contig 43340 bp, 44 predicted proteins | sample COG_01_FD_184745 | JGI IMG/M metagenome (GOLD analysis project Ga0209630, IMG submission 184745) | Pelagic Microbial community sample from North Sea - COGITO 998_met_01 (SPAdes) (version 2) | ecosystem: Environmental > Aquatic > Marine > Neritic zone/Coastal water | place: Helgoland...
AGTGTTGGAGTTGGATGAACTTAATTCGTTATGGGCCGAAAGAAATGGCGAATCGTTCGAGTTGCGCACTGAGTCAATCGTGCCAGAAATTCGAATCGCTACTGCGCGAAGCGGAATCGCCCAATCGTTGTTTGTCGATGGCCAAAAGGCAGGCTTATCCGACGCATTGATCATGGCTTTAGCGGATATCTTCGGTTGGGATGTTGACTTCGCGCTCGATATTCGCCCGGATGACCATTTCAGCGTGGTGTTTGAGGAGATTTACAAAGACGACAAGTTAATCAAGCAGGGACGAATACTGGCGGCAGAGTTCGTTAATCGGGGGAAACCTCTACGGGCGATTCTATTCCCTAGTGAAAACGGGGACCTCGAGTACTATTCCGATAAGGGCCACGCAATGCGCAAAACTTTCTTGCGCTCACCGGTGAATTTCACCCGAATCAGTTCGCGATTTAATTTACGCCGCAAGCACCCTGTCCTCAACACGATCCGCGCCCATCGGGGCGTTGATTACGCCGCACCTCACGGTACACCGATTCGAGCGACCGCAAACGGCAAAATTAGGTCTATCGGTACCAACGGAGGCTATGGCCGGACAATCGAGGTGCAACATGGCGAAACGTATCGGACGCTTTACGCCCATCTGTCGCGCTTCGGCAAAGGATTGAAACGGGGCAGCACAATACGCCAAGGGAAAATCATCGGCTACGTCGGTAAGTCCGGCCTTGCGACTGGCCCTCATCTTCACTACGAGTTCCGAGTCAACGGGATCCATCGCAACCCGTTAACGATTGAGCTCCCAAAGGCCGCACCCATTGCGACGGGCTATCGGTCTGAGTTCGAGGCGCGAGCGGCACCGCTGCTACGCCAGTTGAACCTGCTGTCTCCTACACCAACTAATTCGGGTGAGGCATACGTCGCGAGTCTGGGTGATACGCTCCGCGCCGACGCTGCGAATAAAACCAAGCACTAGTGACCTTTCTGGACGGAACTCCTATTCAGGGTCTGTATATCGGGCTGATATCCGGAACGAGCATGGACGGCGCCGACCTGGCGTTGATCGCTCTCAAATCGTCGGGAGTCGAAACCGTATCGACCCGAACTGCGGCTTTCTCGGCCGATCTTCGCGGTCGTTTAATTCAGGCTATCGAACCGGCGCAGAAACTGAGCCTGCATGACATTGCCACGTTAGATATTGAGGTTGCACAGCATTTCGCTAAGTGCGTTAACGAGACGCTTAAAGCTGCAAACGTATCAAACGATTCAGTGGTTGCAATCGGAACCCATGGACAAACCCTTCGCCACCACCCGGTCGGTCCAATGCCCTACAGCTGGCAGATTGGCAATGCCGCAACCATCGCGGCTCTGACCGGTATCACGACTGTTGCAGACTTTCGCAGTATGGATGTTGCTTTCGGAGGCCAGGGAGCCCCACTCGTTCCACCTTTTCACCAGTGGTGCTTCAGTTCGCCTGTCGAGCAACGGGTCGTCGCCAATATCGGTGGCATTGCGAACATTTCGGTGCTCTCAGGGCAGCCGGGGGCTGCACCGGTTGGCTACGATTGTGGCCCTGGCAATTGTCTGATGGACGTTTGGACAGCACTTCATCGAGGCGAACCGTTCGACAACAATGGCGAATGGTCTGCGTCTGGAAAAGTTATTCCTGAATTGCTGAACGAATGGCTAAGGGACGAATATTTCGCCATGGCGCCGCCGAAAAGCACCGGACGAGAAATGTTCAACATCGATTTCATCTCGCGGCGTGTATCAGCTCGCGACCCTAATATGCCAGCTTGCGACGTGCAGGCCACACTGGCACAACTTACGACCGAAACAATCGCACGAGCAGTTGAGCTTAGTTCGCCAACCGATAGTGCAGGCGTTTTTGTGTGTGGGGGTGGTGCCTTTAATGAAAATCTAATGACAAAACTGCGGGCACGGTTACCGGCCCGGCACGTTGCGACCACTGCAGAGCTCGGTGTCGCGCCGGATTTCGTCGAGGCGACAGCGTTCGCATGGCTCGCCCAGCAAAGGATAAGCAACTGCCCTGTCCGACTGACTACTTCGATACGGCCCCAGCGCCTGTTACTGGGGGCAGTACACGAGCCGCGAATAGAGAGTTGGACCCCAACGCTTGGACAGAAAAAGCGCTCGGCTAAGTGAAATCTTCTGACTTAATATTCTCATGAGAGAAGGAGCAGAAGATGACCCGAAGAAAACGACGTAATCATTCCTCAGCACTAAAAGCCCAAGTTGCCTTGGCAGCCCTCAAGGGCGAACGCACGCTGGCCGAACTCGCTGAGCAGTTCGATATTCATCCCAATCAGATCCAGGAATGGAAGAAACGCTTGGTCGAAGGAGCCGAGGATGTGTTTGGCGGGAACGCAGTTGAAGCCCAGCATAATGAACAGGAGGTAGAGAAACTGCATGCCAAGATTGGTCAACTGTCGATGAAGAACGATTTTTTATCCAAGTTTCTCGGGCGCGACCGTTGAGTGAGCGCCGCACCTGTGTTCACAACGTCCATGCTTTGCCGAAGACTCGACGCTGTAAGCTTCTCCAGCTCTCGCGATCGACGGCGTACAACCGCCCTGAGCCGGTCGGCGAGCAGGACTTGTTGCTGATGCGACTCATCGACGAGATCCATCTGCAGTGGCCGTTTTACGGTAGCCGGCGGGTGCGTGACGAACTGCAGTCGCTGGGTCATCAGGTCAACCGCAAACGAGTCCGACGTTTAATGCGTCAAATGGACCTGAGAGCCCTGTATCCACGACCGCGAACCAGTCAGCCAGGCAAGGGACACAAAATTTATCCGTATCTGCTGAGAGACCTGGTCATTGACCGGCCGAATCAAGTTTGGGCAACGGACATCACCTATATCCCGATGGCGAAAGGGTTCATGTATCTAGTGGCCATCATGGGTTGGTATTCTCGTCGCGTGCTGTCGTGGCGGGTATCCAACACGTTGGACCCGGACTTTTGTATCGAGGCGTTGGACGAAGCGATACAGCGCCACGGCGCGCCTGAAATCTTTAACACTGACCAGGGTTCTCAGTTTACCTCGGGGGCTTTCACTGGCGTGCTCAAGAGAAACGGCATTGAGATCAGCATGGATGGTAAAGGGCGCTGGGTGGATAACGTGTTCGTTGAGCGACTCTGGCGAAGCGTCAAGTACGAGGACGTTTACCTGCGTGCCTACGAAACGCCTTTCGACCTGCGTCTAGGATTAGCCCGCTACTTTGAGTTCTACAATACTAGGCGACGACACAGCGCACTGGACCGACGCACCCCGGATGCGGTGTATTTTGATACGGCTACCTGTCAAATGGCAGCCTGAAAACCAACGAAGATTTCACTTATCGTGCTGTCCAGTTTTCGGGGTCCACTTCTATCTTATTGTCCCGGAAATCGATGTACAGTGTGCTGAGCACGCCAACAGCGAGAAGACAAACAAGTGCCGGAATTATGAAGCTGAACGCGACGCCGGGAGTACGGTCATCGAGACGGTCCTGAATTCTGTGTGACTGCCTAAACTAATGCCCATTGGTTCGGCAAGGAAGGCAGATTAATGAATCATGACGACCTGTTAGCGCTGGCGCGAGAATCTGGCAAGTCCATCAAGAGCGCGGCCGATCTCACCGATCTACGGCAGCAGCTCATGAAGGCCACGATTGAGGCGGCGCTGAATGCCGAGTTGGCATACCACCTCGATTCAGCGGAAACGTGTGCGCCGAATAGCCGCAACGGCTATTCGAGCAAGCGATTGCAGACCGAAGACGGTGAGTTTGAGCTTGCGACGCCGCGTAAACGAAGCGGTGATTTTAAGCCCCAGTTGGTGAAGAAACACCGGCGCCGCTTCACTACCATGGACGACAAAATCCTCCAGTTATACGCTCAGGGCCTATCGACCCGGGATATCGTGAAGATCTTCCACGATATGTATGGCGCGGAGATATAGCCGACGTTGATATCCAAAGTGACCGACGCGGTGATCGAGCTAATCGTGGCCTGGTAAGCGCGTCCTTTGGACAAGGTGTACCCGATTGTCTACCTCGACTGCATGGTGGTGAAGATCCGGCAGGACAAGACCGTGATCAACAAAGCCGTTTACCTCGCCCTTGGGGTCAATCTAGAAAGGCATAAAGACCTATTGGGCCCGTGGATCTCAGAGAATGAGGGTGCCCAGTGCTGGCTCAACGTGCTGACGGAATTGCAGAACCGGTTTGTAAAATATGTCCTTATCGCCTGTGTCGATGGCCTCAAAGGATTTGCCGAAGCCATCAGCACCGCGTTCCCTAGAACTCAGATCTAGCCGTGCATCGTCCACATGGTGCGCCACTCGATGAAGTACGTGAGCTGGAAAGATTACAAAGCGGTCAGCTCTGATCTAAAGAAAATCTACCAATCCGCCACCGAAGAAGAGGCGCTACTCGCACTGGACAGCTTCTCCAAGCGGTGGGACGACAAGTATCCGCAGGTAAGCAAGTCCTGGCGCCGTCACTGGGCGAACCTGAACACGCTGTTCCGATACCCGCCAGACATTCGCAAAGCCCTCTAAACGACTAATGCCATCGAGTCGCTCAACAGTGTGATCCGTAAGGCCATCAAGAAACGTAAGTTGTTCCAGACCGAAGACGCGGCGAAGAAAGTGATCTACCGGGCAGTCACCGAGGCGTCGAAGAAGTGGACCATGCCCATACGTAATCGGCGAAGCGCTCTAAATCGATTTACCATCGAATTCGAAGATCGCCTTGCGGGCTACCGGTAACTAAACTGCAGTTACACAGAAATGCTTACAGTCTCCGGTCATCTGAAAGGTTTGATTCGGGGGACTCACCGAACATCACACTTAGCGTCGTAATTTTCGCGTGGCGTTCGGCACGTTAGCGCAATGGGTTCTCTGCGGCTCGCCGAATTTTTTCGATTCTGAAAAGGGGCGTTCCACAGGTTCGCCGAAGCCCCATTGCCAGTTACACCGAGAACGAAGAACCGCAGCCACACGTCGTGGTTGCATTGGGGTTGCGTATCACGAATTGCGAACCTTCCAGGCCTTCGCTGTAGTCGATCTCCGCGCCGGTCAAATATTGCACGCTCATCGGATCGATCAACAGTTTGACGCCCTGGTTGACGACAATTGTGTCGCCATCCGTTTCATTTTGGTCGAACGTGAACCCGTACTGAAAGCCCGAACAACCGCCACCCGAGATAAAAACCCGTAACATCAGGCTATCGTCGCCCTCCTCATCGATCAGTTCCCGTACTTTGCTCGCTGCGGAATCTGTAAAAACCAAGTCTTCCTGAGTCATTTCCATGATGCATTCCAGTTTGCGTATGTTCTGCTGTTTAGATTGTGTCGCCGGCGCCGCATTTCAAGTGCCAACACGACTCCCTCATTCACTTTCGGCTGCCGGGTCATGGTCGAGCGCCAGCGGGGTGCGTTGGTCCTCAACGATGCGAACCAGTTTACCGTTAACCTCGGCACCCATCGCCATTTCGATGAGCGCATAATAGACGTTCCCTTCAACGCGGGCGCTTGAGGCGAGTTCTACGTGTTCGTTAGCGTAGACATCTCCGCGGACCAGCCCATTGAGGATAATGTGCGGCACTCGCACCTCACCTTCAATCGTACCGCGATCGCTCACTGTCAGCGTTGCACGCTCATCTTCATCGGCCACCACACTCCCTTTGACGGTGCCATCCACGTGCAGCCCACCCCCAAAGCGAATATCACCAAGCACTCTAGATTGCTGACCGATCAGCGAATCGACCTTGGTTGGCTTGCGTTTTTTCGGCTTCCCCAACATTAAGTTCTCTCCCTATTCGACAACCGAAGGCCAATCGAAAGACTGCGGCTCGCGTTTTTTACGCTTCGCCTTGTCTCGCACTGAAATATTGACCTGTTGAGGAATAAATCCTGTCGGTATCTTCAGTGTCCCTTCAAATAAGTGAAAGTGCTTAAACTTAAAGTCCAACACATTCGGTCCAGATTCAATGATATCCGCATATGGCAATGTTTTACGCTGCCCGTGCAAATCGCCCAGAACATTGAGGGAGAGACTCCCTTCGACCACGCGATCATTCTGACTCACGTGGGTCAAGACCAATTTGTAGCGAAAGCGACCGTCACCCGGCAACGCCGTAAGATGAATACCCTTGACGCGTGGTCGTTTGTCTATTTCGGTCGCCCCAACGACATCACTATAGAAATCAACCTCGCTCTGCAATCTGGCGCCCCGTGATTGCATCAGTACCAGCTGCTCATGAAGCTTCCTGCGCTCGTGTGCACCAATTTCCGCAGCTCTTCTCAGCCGGACGCCATCGTGGCGCAGAGTGCGATTCTCGCGGCGTAGCGCGACGACCTCGTCGAGCAATGAGCGCTTCTCTCCGGTTGATACCATCGCCTGCGCTATCGACTTCCAGTGCCCGTAATCCATCGCTACACTGAGAGCGAGACCAACGCCTGCTAACAAGGCAAGCGCGACCAATGCCTTACGCATCGGTCGGTGCGGTGTGATGACAAGTCTCATCGCGCGGTATTTCGATGCATAAGGGGTGAGAAACAACAGGCCATTGGTGTGGGAATTCAAGTCTTCCCCTGCCGATCGGAGCGGTTTAGTTCCAGTGCTTGACCCGCATTTATAGTCAGCTGAACGGGCCTCGACATAGACGGTTCATCGGAAGCGCGGAAAGCTACAGTGAAACTGCATATTAGTCAATAACTTACGTTGAATTTTGACCGCGCTAGGGGAATCATTCCCGGAATTGCCGGTCAAATGACCTGGCGCATCGTTAATCAGCGCCTGATTGTTCAGAGAAAGACGAAAACAAGCGCGAGGAGCAGGAAATGGGCTTGGAAATGACGGCGACCATAGCGCTGGCCGGAGGCGCAGCGTGGGCTAGCGGCATCAATCTATACGCAGCATTGCTGATGTTCGGCATTCTCGGCAGCACGGGCTCTCTCGAGTTACCCCCCGATCTCCAGATTCTGGCGCATCCGCTGGTCATCACGGCCGCCGGCTTCATGTACATGGTGGAGTTCTTCGCCGACAAAACGCCCGGAGTCGATTCCGCATGGGACGTCGCCCATACGTTCGTGCGCATCCCGGCCGGAGCGGTTATGGCGGCCGCAGCGGTTGGGGAGCTTGACCCGGCCGTACAGATGGCAGCTTTCGTGATTGGCGGTAGTCTTGCGGCCGGCTCGCACGCAGCCAAGTCAGGGAGCCGCGCCCTGATCAATACGTCGCCGGAACCTGTGACGAATTGGGCTGCGTCGTTCACTGAAGATGCGATGGTCATTGGGGGACTGTGGGCGGCTATCAATCACCCCACCTTGTTTTTGGTTTTGCTTGGTATTTTTGTTCTTATCCTGGCCTGGCTTTTACCTCGAATTTTCACGCTTCTCGCTGCAATGTTCAGAAAAGTACGAGGTTTTTTTCGAGGCGAGCGTGATGTTGCTGACGAGCAGTCTGCAAACTCACAATCCTCACCCCCACACCTGATCATCGAAGAGAAACCCTAGCGCCGGGTTGCCACGGGCAACACCACGGAATTTTGTCCATGTATATTTGGGTCAAAGCCCTACATGTGGTTTTTATGGTGACGTGGTTCGCAGGGCTTTTCTATTTGCCGCGGTTGTTCGTTTATCACGCGATGTGCGAAGACGAAGCGGGTGATGCACGCTTTAAGGTAATGGAACGGAAACTGTACTTTGGCATCATGGCGCCAGGAGCCGTTCTCACAGTTCTCGCCGGTGTCACCCTGATAGCGTTACGCGACTGGGCTTGGTTTACCGTCTCGGTGTGGTTACATGCCAAGCTGGCACTCGTGGCATTTTTAATCGGATATCACCTGTATCTCGGACAAATGCTCAAAGCGTTCGCTGACAATAAAAACCGGCATGGACATCGATTTTATCGATGGTTAAATGAGATTCCGGTCCTCGCACTGCTCGGCATCGTTATACTCGCGATCGTCAAGCCGTTCTCGTGACGAAACTGCGTACATGATGGTCATCGATGCCGGCGACGCTGGATTAAGACGAATGACATCTTCAACCAAAATCAGAGTGATGGATCTCGATGACGACACAATCGGAAACCCTGTTCGCGAATGCACTCAAAGTTCTGCCAGGCGGTGTTAATTCGCCTGTCCGCGCTTTTAACGGCGTTGGAGGGACTCCACTTTTTTTCACATCGGGGAGCGGTGCTTGGCTCGAAGATGCCGATGGGCAACGCTATATCGACTATGTGGGAAGTTGGGGACCGGCTATTGCCGGCCATTGCAATCCACACATCGAGGCTGCAATAGAAGCTCAGCTTCGCAATGGTCTGGGATTTGGCGCGCCATCATCGCTCGAAACACGCCTTGCTGAAATGATTGTGGACCTGCTTCCGAGCGGGGAGAAGGTACGCATGGTCAGTTCGGGTACGGAAGCAGCAATGAGTGCAATTCGTCTGGCACGAGGGCACACCGGGCGCGAAAGGATTGTTAAGTTCGAAGGGTGCTATCACGGTCATGCAGATTCGCTGCTCGTAAAGGCAGGCTCCGGTGCGTTAACGATGGGGGTACCGACATCTCCGGGTGTTCCCGACGCCCTGGCAGCCCTCACAACAACCGTCGAATTTAACAATACTGAACAACTTACCGAGCTTTTCGCGTCCTTAGGCTCGGAGATCGCCGCCGTCATCGTCGAGCCGGTAGCGGGCAATATGAGTTGTATCCCCCCGGCCCCGGGTTTTCTCGAAGCGGTAAGGGAATTAACAACCGAGCACGGGGCGGTACTCATTTTCGATGAGGTCATGACGGGTTTCCGGGTACATTCGGGTGGCGCACAAGCGCTCTTCGGAATTCGTCCGGATTTGACTGTGTTAGGGAAAATTATCGGTGGGGGACTACCCGTCGGTGCCATCACCGGCCCGGCAACGATCATGGACAAACTCGCTCCGCAGGGCCCTGTCTATCAAGCGGGCACACTTTCAGGAAGCCCACTCGCGATGGCGAGCGGAATCGCTGCCCTGGAATTGATATCTCAAGAAGGTTTTCATGCAGAACTTAAGCGACAAACTGAGTTGCTGTGTGACGGTCTGGCTATAGCTGCCCGCGACAGCGGTATCCCGCTGGCAGTCAATCATGTCTGCGGCATGTTCGGTATGTTCTTTACGGAGGAGCAATCGGTCACGAGATTCTCCCAGGTGATGGCCTGTGATAGCAGTCGATTTGTAAAATTCTTCCACTTGATGTTGGCCGAGGGTGTGAATTTCGCACCATCACCGTTCGAGTCGGGCTTCGTTTCGTCCGCTCATCGTGAGGCTGAGATAAACGAGACCATTGCGGCAGCGGCGCGTGTGTTCGCAAAACTGGGAGCTGAACGATGAATGGCAGGTACGCTCTATTTAGCCTGCTATTCGTGCTTAGTTGTGCCGGTGCAGTTGTGAAGGCCGATCAAAACGCTCCTGAGTTGAGGCAATTGTTCACGGACCTTGCGAACGCGGAGAACCGCCGACAAGCCGGCCGAATCGAACAAGAAATCTGGACTGCGTGGTTTGACTCTCCCGGAAACGATGCGCTTAAGATGTTGAACGAGGCGCGGGATGCCGCTGAATCCGGTGCAGTCAACAAAGCGATGACGCTATTTGACAGCTTGGTTGCGGACTACCCGAATTACGCAGAAGGTTGGAATCAGCGGGCGATTATTCGCTACTTGTCTGGAGATGTAACCGGTTCGCTAGCCGATGTTGACCGCGCGTTGACACTCGAACCTCGACATTTTGGGGCGTTATCCGGACGTGGTCAGTGCTATCTGCGACAGGAACTTTACGGCGAAGCCCTCGAGGCGTTTGAAGCGGCGCAGGCGATTAATCCGTGGATCACTTCTACCGCGCGCCAAATTGAAATGTTGCGGGCTTACATCAAGGACAAGCAGACACCGATCTGAAGCGGTCGCCGACTAATATAAAGTCTGATGAAAGCTTAGAGTTGTCCTTCGACGAAAAGTCCGACTCTAAGATTGCTGCCCTCGTAAATCAGCTCCCCATCGACCTCCATCGTCGCATCCGCGATTCCCATCACCAGGGACCGCGAGATGACGCGCCGAACATCCACCGTGTAACGGACAAGCTTTTTATCTGGAGTGACTTGTCCCTTGAACTGGATTTCTGCCCCACCCAATGCGCGACCACGTCCAAGGCCGCCTTTCCAGGCCAGGAAAAATCCCACCAACTGCCACATCGCGTCCAATCCCAAACATCCGGGCATGACCGGGTCACCGTCGAAATGACACTGGAAAAACCACAAATCGGGGCGAATATCGAGTTCGGCCTGGATCTGGCCGCGGTTGTACTTGCCAGTGTCATCTGTGATTAGGGTGATGCGGTCAAACATAAGCATCGGCGGCAGGGGTAGTTGGGCATTACCGCTCCCGAATAGTTCTCCACGTCCACAGCCGATCAATTCTTCGTAGCTGTAGGCCGGCTGGCATTTGCCGGCAAGAACAATAGGGGCATCAGCGTTCAGTGGCGGATGTTCAGTTGATGGCATAGTGAGTCTTCTGAGGCGAGGCGCAATTGTAGCAAAGCTACCCGTTGTTGACGCGCTCAATAATGCTGAAGTTCAGCCCGCGCATAGGTGTTGTGCCCGTCGCTGTCGAGCGTAAGTTGCCCCGCATAGACGTCCTCAACGATGTCGCGCACAATCGCCAGGCCGATGCCGTGGCCCTCCACCGCTTCATCCAGGCGCGTTCCGCGCTGAGTCAACCAGTCGAGTTGCTCAGCCTCGATCCCCGGACCGTCGTCCCGGACGCCGATGACCAGCCGCGGCATATCGTCTGATTTCGAGCGTTCCTCACTGATCTCGATTGTCACTCGGTGTCGCGCCCATTTGCAGGCATTGTCTGCGAGATTTCCAATGATCTCCATTAAGTCGCCGTCGTCTGCCGGGAACGAGACATCAGCCCCAACGCGCAGCGAAATGTCCAATTCCCGATGCGCGTGGACTTTTCTCAACGAGTTCACCACGCGCTCCGAAAGCGGACGTAACTGCACCGCCGGTCCGATCAAAGAACGGCCGGCATTCGCGCTTCTCTGCAGATAATACTGAACCGTTCTATCAATACGGCTAATTTGCTCATGGACTGCATGCTCAGTCTGATCGCCGTGCACAGCGCTGATTTCGTTTCTGAGAATCGCTAACGGTGTCTTGATCGCGTGGGCTAAATCACCCAGGGAATTCCTGTAGCGCTTAAGACTTTCTCGGTTCTGTCTGAGAAGTTTGTTCAGATTACTCGTCAGCGTTGCGAGTTCGGGCGGGTAACTACCAATGATCTGGTCGCGCTCGCCATGCTCAATTGCTCGAACTTCCTCGCCGACGCTCGACAGCGGACGCAAACCTCGGCTGATATTCAGCCCTTGAACGAATAGCAGCGCAATACTCAAGCCGGCAAACCACGACCAGAGACTTTGGCGAAACTGCGCCACAGTCGCGCGATACAGCTGGTCCGTTTCGATCGCCTGGATGGCAAAGTTCCGTGGGGCGCGGTCGCCTACCCCTTCCCAGAGAATTCCATAAGACAGAGCAAAAAGCCGGTCACCGGCACTGGAATTCGTAGTCTCCAGGCGCCACTGTCCGACGGCCAGTGCCGCCGGCGGCTCAATGTGTTCGCCAAGCAGGGACCGACTTGACCAGGCGACATCCTGGGGACCTGAAAAAATCCTCGCATATCGGCCTGAACCCGGAATAGCGAGTTCCGGCTCAGGTAGGCCGCCAAGGACTGGGACACCATCCTGTGCATCCAAATTGGCCGCGCCAATGAGCATGAATATTCGCCCGCGAAGGCGGTCTTCAACGCCTTGCATCGCGCTATCCTGAAACGCGCTATCGAGAAGAAAACCCGCACAGCCCAGAAAACTGACGAGAACGACGCTGGTCGTGACTAAGACCCGACTACGCAACGAACGCATGAGCAGGAGCCGACCTAGAACGCCGAGCTAGGCATCGTCTCGCACGCGTGGCAGCCGCAGCCGGTATCCCTGACCACGTATCGTTTCGATGGGATTGAGTTCCCGACTCGGGTCTAGCTTTTTCCTTAATCGACCAATGATCACCTCGAGCACGTTGCTGTCCCGCTCATTGTCGTCTTCGTACAGATGTTCTGTTAACTCAGATTTTGACAGTACGTTGCCTGCCCGCAGCATGAGGACTTCGAGGACGTTGAACTCAAGTGCTGTGAGCTCTAACTCGCGGTCCGCCACCGCGACACTTTTCGCACCAAGGTCGATGCTGATCGGTCCGCATTGGATTCGAGACTGACTGAACCCTGCGGCGCGGCGCAACAAGGCACGCAGGCGGGCAAGCAATTCTTCGTGGTGGAAAGGTTTTACAAGATAGTCGTCAGCACCGAGTTCTAATCCCGCAACCTTGTCCTCCCAGCGCCCACGCGCGGTGAGTATCAACACTGGGAATGCTTTTTGGTTGGCGCGCCAGGTCTCAATGACGCTTAGTCCCGGGCGGTCGGGCAATCCAAGGTCAACAATTGCGGCGTCTATCGGGTATTCGAGACCGAGATATTCGCCGTCTTCGGCAGTAGCTGCAGTGTCAACGGCGTACCCGTCTGCGCGCAGGCGGGTGGCGAGTTGCTCAAGCAACGCGGGCTCATCCTCTATCACCAGAATTCTCATCGGCGAGTCCGTGAAGAGGTGGTTGGGCCATCAATTCGCAACATCTTCACTCGTCCATCGTTGAGGAGAACTTTGACAAAAAATACGGTGCTCCCTTCTTGCGTGGCCTGACGCACATCCAACACCCGCCCGCCAGTCGCAGCTGCTGCTTGTTGCGCAGCAGCACCAGCGCTCGCGGCCGCGCCCGAGAGCAGTAATCCTGTGCTTGCAGCGACAGGAAAGAAACACATGGAACCCAGCAACGCACCAAGCAGGCCCGTGATGGCCAAGGGGCGCTTAACTAACCGGCAGACGTACTGCCAATACGTCATCGGTATTGCACCTGGTGGATGTACTGGGCCGACAGAAACTGCTCCGCAGAAAAACGGCGAGAATCAAATAGTGCCCGATGCGGTTGCGGTGAGATGCGGGTCAAATGGCCCAATCGTTGCCTCCCGAGAAATGAAGAAGAAAAATCGTGCGGCGCATGATGCGAACTTCGATAATAAGCCTAGAGCAGTGCAACTGAACCAACCCTGAACTACGTGTTTACCGCTCGCCTTCCAAAGCAACGACGATTTCGCGATCGTGAGTCAGGGCGGGAATCATAGTCCGTGCAGTAACGATCTGGTCGGTATCGATATCGGCGGTAATGAAACCGACATCCTCTCCGGCATCCGCCAATACGGTGCCCCAGGGGTCAACGATCAGAGAGTGCCCGTAGGTCCGGCGCCCCCACGGACGCTTACCGCACTGCCCGGCGGCGAAGATATAGCAGCCGGTTTCAATGGCTCGGGCCCGGACGAGAGTATGCCAGTGAGCAGCACCGGTTTTAGCAGTGAACGCGGCTGGGATAGAGATAAAATCTGCTCCAGCCTGGGCCAATTCGCGGTACAGGTAGGCGAATCGAACGTCGTAACAGATCGTCAGGCCCAATTGTCCCCACGGGAGCTGCGTCACAACAGCTTCGGAGCCGGCTGCGACGCTGGTCGATTCCTTGTATTGCTGACCGTCCTTAATCGCGACATCGAACAAATGGATCTTGTTGTAGGTGGCCGTGATACGACCGTCGGGCGCTATGATGTAACTGCGATTGTGGACCTTGTTGGTAGCGTGGCGAACCGGGATGGAACCCAACGACATCCAGCACTTGAGCTCGGAGGCCAGTAGTTGGGCATGCTGCAACGCTGGATGCTGACTTTCTTCGAAGCCATTCTCGAAATAAGAACCATCGCTCGGCTCCAGCAGGCAATAGAATTCAGGTAAGCAAATCAGCTGAGCCCCCGCGCCTGCAGCCGCACGAATGAGCTCCTCTACTTCTGCAAGATTGTGCGCGATGTCGTTAGCTGCGCAATTTTGAATGCAGGCGACCTTGAACTGACTCATACACTCGCGCTCCAGGGATCGGGAAGTACCTACAGTTGTCGTTCAGATACGACAACGCCATCCTCGTCGGCATAGAGGTAGTCACCGGGCGCTATAGTAACTTCTGCAAAGCGTACATTAACATCGCGCTCGCCTTCCCCCTTCTTAATGCTCTTGCGGGGATTTGTCGCCAGAGCCTTTAGCCCGATGTCGATTTCTCTTATCGGCGCAGCATCACGAATGCAACCATAGACCAGGATCCCGGCCCAGCCATTCTGACTGCCAAGTAGCGCGAGATTGTCCCCAACCAGCGCGCAACGAGTCGAGCCGCCGCCATCAACAACCAGCACTCGACCCGCACCAGTCTCTTCAAGCGCTGAACGCACCAGACTGTTATCTTCATGAACCTTTAGGGTGGTCACTGGTCCGCAAAAAGCCGAGCGGCCACCGTAATCGCGGAACATTGGCGCGAGCACGCGCAGGCGCTCCTCATATTCGTCGTACAAATCCGCCGTCGGCAGCATTGTCACTCCTTCGTTATCAGTCTGAAAGATCTGATTCTGACTGCGCAAAACGCGCCGGTAGTCCCGTTACTTACTTCTTCTTTGGCCGCCGCCACCCGCTTACCGTCTTTTGCCGAACACGACTAAGTACGAGTCGGTCAGGCGCCACATCATCGGTTACTGTGGTACCTGCAGCAATCGTGACACCTGCCCCGACCCGCACAGGCGCGACAAGTTGCGTGTCGGAGCCAACAAACACATCGTCCTCAAGGACGGTGAGATGCTTATACGCGCCGTCATAATTACAGGTGATAGTTCCGGCTCCTACGTTCACACGCCGCCCAATCTGGGCGTCCCCGACATACGCCAGGTGGTTCACCTTACTCCCGGTACCAATATCGGATTTCTTAATCTCAACGAAATTTCCGATATGCACGTCTGAATCCAAGCGAGCATCAGGTCGCAGGCGCGCGAAGGGACCGATTTTGGAATCATGTCCAACCGCTGCAGACTCGATCACGCAATTCGATAGGACTTCGACGTTGTTGCCGATTACCGATTCGCTGATCACGTTATTGGGGCCGATCCTTACGCCATCTCCAAGCTTCACCGCACCAGAGAAGACGACATTCACGTCAATCACCACGTCGCGGCCGCAAACGAGTTCGCCGCGGACATCTATTCGTGAAGGGTCGCGCAGCGTAACCCCCTCTTTCAGCAGTCTGTTAGCTACCCTAGATTGGAAAATACGCTCTACTTCCGCAAGCTGAACGCGGTCATTCACCCCGATCGATTCGGTGTGGTCGTCGAGCACACTGGTACCGACAGAGATGCCTGTCCCGACTGCCATTTCAACGCAATCCGTCAGGTAATACTCTCCTTGCGCATTGTTGTTCCCGAGTTGTGGTAACCAAACATCGAGGTGCGATTTCGAGACCGCCATAATGCCGGTATTAATTTCCCGAATAGCGCACTCCTGCGGATTCGCATCCTTGTGCTCAACGATACGAGTGAGATTACCGTCCGGGTCGCGAACCATTCGGCCGTAACCGCTCGGGTCGTCCAGCATGGCGGTTAAGACGGCAAAACCGCTCGGCTTAGCTGCTTCCAGCAGGCCACGCAACGCGCTGGCGGTTAGAAGTGGTACATCCCCATAGAGGATTAGAACCGTACCTGAGGTCTCAAAATACGGTAAAGCTTGTGCCACTGCGTGCCCGGTACCGAGTTGTTCCGCCTGTTCAGCCCAACGTAAATCGCGATGTTCCAGTGCAGTCTGCAACTGTTTGCCAGCGTGACCATGCACGACAATCGGCTCGTGGCTCGTCACTTGCAATGCTATGTCCAGCACGTGCTCCAACATCGATTTACCTGCTACCTCGTGCAGTACCTTGGGTAACTCTGAGTGCATGCGCTTTCCTTGTCCGGCCGCGAGCACAATCACCGTGACGTCCATAAATTCTCCTGAATAAGCGAGTTCTTCTCGGTCGTGAAATGACATGATAGAGCGCGCTGCTCGCTGAAACAAAACTCAACGCCCAGAAACAACAACGCCGGCGATTGAGCCGGCGTTGTAGGTGAATGTTCGCTGAAGACTAACGTCCTGCTCTCCGGCGCAATCTCTGAATTGTTTGTAGCTGCGCGACCGTTTCAGCAAGTTCGGCACGCGCTTTCGCATAATCGATAGCAGCGTCACCGTCAGTTAAAGCTCGCTCCGCAGCTTCCTTTGCCTTCACCACGGCAGCTTCGTCCAGATCTTCAGCTCGCTCCGCAGTATCCGACAAGATCGTGACGTTCTTTGGTTGCACTTCCAGCATGCCACCTGAAATGTAGAACGCCGATTCGCTACTGTCTTCAAGCTTGAGACGCACTTCTCCGGGACCGAGACGCGTTAAAAGCGGTGTGTGACCAGGCGCGATCCCCACCTCACCGAGTATTGCAGGCGCGAAAACCATTTCTGCTGGGCCAGAGAAGATCTCCCGCTCGGCGCTAACGATATCAACATGCACTGTGGTGGCCATGGCAAGCGTTTCCTTGGTTCGCGCTCGGATTATCGGCTAAATCGTTTTGGCTTTTTCGGCCGCTTCTTCGATCGAGCCAACCATGTAGAACGCCTGTTCCGGCAGGTGATCGTATTCGCCGTTCACGATCGCCTTGAAGCCGCTGATGGTGTCCTTCAAGGAGACATATTTACCGGGACTACCAGTGAAAACTTCCGCGACTGAAAACGGTTGCGATAGGAAACGTTGGATCTTACGTGCCCGGGCGACTGCCAATTTATCCTCTTCGGACAGCTCATCCATGCCGAGAATCGCGATAATGTCGCGCAGTTCTTTGTACCGTTGGAGGGTATTCTGAACCGCCCGAGCGGTATCGTAGTGGTCTTGACCGACCACCAGCGGATCGAGCTGGCGGCTGGTCGAGTCGAGCGGATCAACGGCAGGATAAATGCCGAGCTCTGCAATCTGTCGAGACAACACGACAGTCGCGTCAAGGTGAGCAAATGTTGTCGCTGGAGACGGGTCAGTCAAATCGTCGGCAGGTACGTAGACGGCTTGAATGGAGGTAATTGAACCGGTCTTAGTAGACGTGATTCGTTCCTGCAAACGCCCCATTTCTTCTGCCAATGTGGGTTGGTATCCCACTGCCGAAGGCATACGACCCAGTAGTGCAGATACCTCCACGCCAGCAAGAGTAAAGCGGTAAATGTTATCGATGAACAGCAGGACGTCGCGGCCTTCGTCACGGAATTTCTCGGCAATGGTCAATCCAGTCAGAGCAACGCGGAGACGGTTGCCAGGCGGTTCGTTCATCTGCCCGTAGACCATCGACACTTTAGATTTTTCGAACTCTTCGACGTTGACGACCCCAGCTTCCTGCATCTCGTGATAGAAATCGTTGCCTTCACGCGTGCGTTCGCCAACACCAGCAAATACGGACAGTCCTGAATGCTCGGTCGCAATGTTGTTGATCAGTTCCATCATGTTGACGGTCTTTCCAACGCCAGCACCACCAAACAATCCGACTTTGCCACCTTTCGCGAACGGGCAAATAAGGTCAATGACCTTGATGCCGGTCTCGAGCAACTCTGTAGCTGGCGAAAGCTCAACGAACTTCGGAGCTTGGCGGTGAATGACCATGCGCTCTTCTTCACCAATCGGTCCCCTTTCGTCAATCGGGTCGCCCAACACATTCATGATGCGCCCAAGCGTCTTGGTCCCGACCGGGACCTTGATACCGTCACCGGTGTTGACAGCGACCATGCCTCGTCGCAGCCCATCGGTTGTTCCGAGTGCGATGGTTCGCACTACGCCGTCACCAATCTGCTGCTGGACTTCAAGGACGATAGCGCTGTCGTCAATCGTCAGCGCATCGTAAATATTCGGCACGGCGTCGGTTGCGAACTTAACGTCCACGACCGCACCAATGACTTGTACAACCTCACCAGAACTCATCGTTCAAGTTCCTCTTAATCGCTGTGAATTTTTAAATGCTGAAATCATCTTTGCTACGGCGGCTATACCGCCGCTGCACCTGCGACAATCTCTGATAGTTCTTGAGTTATCGCGGCTTGACGAGCTTTGTTGTAAACAAGTTGGAGCTCGTCGATTAGTTTGCCTGCGTTGTCAGATGCTGACTTCATCGCCACCATCCGCGCTGCTTGCTCACAAGCGATGTTTTCAACCACCCCCTGATAAACCAGCGACTCAATGTAGCGGGACAGCAACTGATCCATCACTTCCGGCGCTTCAGGTTCGTAGATATAGTCCCAGTGGTGGCCTAGCTCATCGTCTTGTTGTGGCACCAGCGGAAGTAGCTGCTCAAACTTCGGCGTTTGGGTCATCCGGTTTACGAACTCGTTAAACACCAGATAGACATGATCCACCCGTTCTTCATTATAAGCGTCAAGCATGATCTTGATGGTGCCGATCAGATCTTCAAGTTTAGGGGCATCGCCCAAATGACTTACCTGACCACTGATTGAACCACCGATGCGTGAGAAAAAGCCGATGCCTTTATTCCCGATGATGCAGAGCTCAAGTTCCTTACCCTCGCCTTCCCAGACCTGAAACTGACGTAGCGCCTGTCGGAACAGATTGCCATTCAGGCCGCCGCACAATCCCCGGTCACTGGTGACCATGATCATGCCGATGCGTTTCGGTTCGCGCTCAATCAAGAATGGGTGGCGATATTCAGATTGCGCATTGGCGATATGCGCCACCACCTGCCGCATTCTTTCGGCATACGGGCGGGCGGCAGTCATACGCTCCTGTGCTTTACGCATCTTGCTCGCCGCGACCATTTCCATGGCTTTGGTGATTTTCTGCGTGTTCTTTACGCTTGCGATTTTGGTGCGTATTTCTTTGCCAGCAGCCATCTGTATTCGTCCGCGTCTGGGTTACCAGGTCTGATTCGTTTTGAACTCACCAATCGCGGCGGTCAATGCTGCAGTAATCTCATCGTTGAGGTCGCCCGACTCGTTAATTTTATCCAGTAAAGACGCGTGCGCGGATTCAATAAAACCATGTAGCGCCGCTTCGAAGTCACCGGTTTTCTCAAGTTCGACGTCATCCAGATAACCGTTCTCGACGGCGTAAAGACTGACGGCCATATGCGCTACCGACAGTGGGGCGTACTGCTTCTGCTTCATCAACTCCATCACGCGCTGCCCACGCTCTAACTGTTTCCGTGTGGCCTCGTCGAGGTCGGAGGCAAACTGCGAGAATGCGGCCAACTCGCGATACTGGGCCAAGGCCAGACGAATGCCGCCGCCGAGCTTTTTGATAATCTTGGTCTGCGCTGCACCACCGACTCGCGAGACAGAAAGCCCAGCGTTGATGGCAGGCCGAAAACCGGAATTGAACAAATCCGTTTCGAGATAAATTTGGCCGTCAGTAATCGAGATCACATTGGTCGGGACAAAAGCTGAAACATCACCGGCCTGCGTTTCAATGATAGGCAATGCGGTTAATGAGCCTGTTTTGCCTTTCACTTCGCCGTTAGTAATTTTCTCCACGTACTCAGCGTTGACTCGCGAGGCGCGTTCAAGCAAGCGAGAGTGCAGGTAGAAAACGTCGCCCGGATAAGCTTCGCGACCCGGCGGTCGACGCAGTAACAGGGAAACCTGACGATAGGCCCATGCTTGCTTCGTCAGGTCATCGTAAATAATGAGCGCGTCTTCGCCGCGGTCGCGAAAGTACTCACCCATCGCGCATCCTGAGTAAGGTGCAATGTACTGCATAGCGGCGGAATCGGATGCGGTCGCCGCAACGATAATCGTGTGCTCGAGAGCGCCGTGCTCTTCAAGCTTGCGAATGACTGTGTTGATTGACGATGCTTTCTGGCCGATCGCAACGTAGATGCACTTAATCCCTGTGCCTTTCTGGTTGATGATGGTGTCGATGGCCACAGCAGTCTTGCCGGTTTGACGGTCACCGATAATCAGTTCGCGTTGCCCGCGGCCGACGGGCACCATCGAGTCGATCGATTTAAGGCCGGTCTGGACCGGCTGACTCACCGACTGGCGTTCGATGACGCCTGGTGCGATTTTTTCGATTGGTTCAGTTCGGGTGGCTGCGATTTCACCTTTGCCGTCAATCGGCGCGCCCAGCGAATCAACAACCCGACCAAGTAACGCCTCGCCGACTGGCACTTCGAGGATACGCCCGGTACAACGGCACGTGTCACCTTCAGAGATGTGTTCGTACTGGCCGAGGATAACGGCGCCAACGGAGTCACGCTCCAGGTTCAGGGCGAGACCGAAAACGCCGCCCGGAAACTCAATCATCTCGCCCTGCATCACGTCGCTCAGTCCGTGCACTCGAGCGATACCGTCAGACAGGCTAACCACGGTCCCTTCGGTTCGGGACTCGGTTTTCAGCTCGAGTCCTGCAATTTTATTTTTGATCAGTTCACTGATCTCGGTTGCGCTGATGCTCATGGCGATCCTCTGCGACTAATTCGTCTGATTAATTTTTTCTGTGGCGAGCGAGCTAAGTCAGGCGAGCTGCCGGCCAAGCGCCGCCAAGCGGCCTCGTAGCGACAGGTCAATTACCGAATCGCCGACCCTGATTACAGCCCCGCCAATCAGCTCCGCGTCAACATCGGCCTCAACGGTACAACTACGACCGAGCCGGGCGCGCATCGCGCTATCAATTGACTTTAGTTCTGTCTCGCTAAGCGGGAAAGCAGAACTGACCTTCACATTCACTAACCCCGCTGCATCTGAACGCATACGCTCAAACAGTTCAGCGATTTGAGGCGCAAGCTGGAGACGCTCAGCCTCAAGCAAGACCTTGAGATAGTTCCTGCGCGAAGGACCTGTCTGGGCTGCGAGCACGTCATCAAGTATTCCTAATAACTGTTCATCGGTTACTTTGGGATGTCCGATAAATCCGCTCAAGCCCGGATCGTTCACCGCGATGCCGAGTGCCTCCAGAAACACAGACCAGTTCTCTACGTCATTGTGCTCTTCGGCGAACTCAAAGGCGGCAACCGCGTAGGGCCTTGCAATCGTCAGTTTCTCTTGCATATCAGGCTCTAAAGCTCGGCGCTCAACTTGGCGAGAACATCACGGTGAGCGCTTTCGTCTACTTCACGCATCAAAACCTGTTCCGCGCCGGCCAAGGCAAGCTTCCCGACCTCCAGGCGCAATGCTTCACGTGCCTGGTTTTGGTTCTGCTCTATCTCAGCTTGCGCAGCAAGTTTGATTCGCTCCGCTTCTTCTCGTGCAGTCACCTTGGCCGCTTCGACGATTTCATCGCTGCGTTTCTGCGCCTGGGTGATGAACTCCTGGGCCTTGTCCCGACCTTCGCGCAGAGCTTCTTCCTTGCCCTGCGCGGCCTGTTCAAGTTCCTGCTTGCCGCGCTCAGCGGCCGCCAAGCCATCGGCAATCTTCGCCTCGCGATCTTCCAACGCCTGCAGAATTGGGGGCCAGACATATTTCATGCAGAACCAAACGAAAATCGCGAACGATATCGCCTGGCCCAGTAATGTCAGATTCATATTCATGACGGGTGGCCTACCAACTTAGCGGAGCTTATCCAACCTGCCCGAGGAACGGGTTAGCAAACATTAGCAGTGCAGCGAACGCAATGGCGATAATCGGCACGGCGTCGGTAAGACCCAACATCAGGAACATACGTGCTTGCAGCATCGGAACCAGTTCCGGTTGACGTGCAGCACCTTCGAGGAATTTGCTACCCAAAATACCGATACCGACACCTGCGCCAAGCGCTCCCAGTCCGATCATGATGCCGGCAGCAAGGGCTGAAAAGGCAACAACAGACTCCATAGCTTCTCTCCTCTAATAAATTCTTAACAGCTAATCGTGACTTTCGTGCGACTGCCCAAGATAGACAATCGTCAACATCATAAAAATGTAGGCCTGCAGCGTGATGACGAGGATATGAAATATCGCCCACGGTACAGACAGCGCCCACTGCAGCCAAAAAGGAATCAGGGCTGCGATAAGGACGAACACCAACTCGCCGGCAAACATGTTGCCAAACAAGCGTAAAGACAGTGATAGTGGCTTAGCCAGCATGGACACGGTTTCCAGTACCAGGTTAATCGGCAAGAAAGCTTTACCGAACGGGTGGAACGCCAATTCGCCGAAAAAACCGCCGAAGCCCTTCACCTTAATGCCGTAGTACACCATTAGGCCGAAAATCGATAACGACATGCCAAACGTTGCATTGACGTCGGTCGTCGGCACCATCTTCATATACTCGATGCCAACCAGATGGCTGACAAAGGGAATGAAATCGACTGGTACCAAATCCATCAAATTCATCAGGAAAATCCACACGAAGATGGTCAAGGCTAACGGCGCTATCAGTGCATTGCGCCCGTGGAACGCGTCGCGAACGCTACCTGCGACCATTTCAACGACCATTTCGACACACAGTTGCCAACGCGACGGCTTGTCGATTGAGGCATCGCGAGCGACCACGCGAAACAGGTAGCAAAACAGGATACCGGTCAGTAGCGACCAGAACATGGTGTCGAGATTAAGCGCGATGAAACCCATTTCAGCGGCTTCCTTCGCACCATGGGCAACACCCCAAGTACCATCGGCATGCTGTCCGAAAGTCAGGTTCTGGATGTGGTGACTGATGTATTCAGCTGGCGTAGCGGCTGCCATTTAACGATCCTGTTGCTTCATAACGTTCGAATTAACTTTCTTGCAATTGCACCGCGTCATGCGGAGCCTCTGCCAGGCTCGCGACAACAAAGGCGAGCCAATTGACCATCGCGACGACCAAATATGTTGAAACTACAACGATAAAGTCGATGTCGAGTAGCTTGATTGCAATCACAAACAGGGCAGCTGTAAACGCTATCTTTACGAATTCGCCTAGATAAACGTCACGCAAGGCCTGTGTTGCGACTGCGCTCGTTCGCCGCCGCATTAAGCGAGCCGCGAAATAGTAGTTTGGTAACACCCCAATCAGCCCACCAACCAGAGCCGAATACCCCAACAACGGATTGGCCAATAGCGCTAGTCCCGCGCCGCTAACTATCGTTATCCCGACCTGCGCCGCCAGTATCAGCATCACCGTCCGCCGGGCATACTCGTGTAAAGAGCCGTGCGGCTGTTGCTGTTTCGATGGCTTAGTGAGCACGCCTAGTTTCTGCCAGCGTAGACCGCGGGATTCTATCCGTCTGCTGCGTATCCCGACAAGTATAAACTTGAATTGTGCAAACGCACAATTGAAAATCGGCGATCTCGCGAATTTAGATCCGAAGTCCTACCCTCAGACGAGTGAGCCGAGCGTCCCTCACTATTTGATATGCCCCAAAATACCGTCCAGCTCGTCGAGGGATGTGTACCTGATGGTCAATGTACCTTTGCCACCTTGACTGTGGCGAACCACGACCTGGGCGCCAAGGCGCTCAGATAACGAAGTTTCGAGCTCCGTAATGTTTGGGTCGGGGACTGCGGCGGGTTTGACGGCTGGCGTTTCGCTCGCATCACGTAGCCCTCGCACTAATCTTTCCGCCTCACGAACGCTCAAGGATTCAGACACGATTCGTCTTGCAAGCGTGGATTGTTGGGCGCCGGACACGCCGAGCAGCGCGCGCGCGTGCCCCATCTCAAGTTCGCCTGCTTCGACAAGCTCTCGGGCCGGTATCTCCAGTTCCAACAGTCGAAGTAAGTTGCTCACCGCAGGACGAGAGCGGCCCACGGCAGTCGCTACTTCCGCATGCGTCATCGAAAACTCGCGGACGAGACGATCGAGCGCGAGCGCCTCTTCCATCGGATTGAGTTGCTCGCGCTGGATGTTCTCAATTAAGGCGATCGTCATCGCGTCCGCATCGGCGACATGCTTGATAATCGCCGGTATCGCGCTTAGACCCGCGAGTTGAGACGCGCGCCAGCGCCGCTCACCCGCGATAAGTTCATAGCGGCCACTCTCCGCCAAGGGACGAATGACGACGGGCTGAACGACACCCTGAGATTTGATGGAGTCCGCGAGGTCCTGCAGGCTTTCAGTCTTGATATCGATGCGTGGCTGGTAGACGCCGCGCTGAATTAAATCGACAGGCACGGTTTTCAGCTGGTCGCCATTGGCTTCCTCGATGGCCACTTGCTCGGCACCGAGCCCAAGCAACGCATCCAGTCCGCGTCCAAGGCCGCGTTTCTTTGCGGTCATAATCGGTTCGCCTCAATTTTGGACGGAGTCATAGCGAAAACGCGGTTTCGCGGCGAAGCATTTCGCCCGCCAGAGCCAGGTAAGCGACTGCGCCGGTCGAGGATTTGTCGTACATCAAAGCGGGCAATCCATGACTCGGGGCTTCCGCTAGACGCACGTTGCGCGGAATGATGGTGCGATAGACCTTGTCGCCAAAATGGTCCAGCAGCTGGCGAGACACGTCGTTGGCAAGATTGTTACGCGGGTCGAACATCGTGCGCAGAAAGCCTTCCACTTTCAGGTCAGGGTTGAGAAAACGTTTAATCTTCTCAATCGTTTCCAGCAAGGAACTCAATCCCTCGAGCGCGTAGTACTCGCACTGCGTCGGAATAACCACGGCATCGGCTGCAACCAGCGCGTTGACCGTCAGCATATTCAACGAAGGAGGGCAATCGATCAGGATGTAGGCATAGTGTTCGCGCACTTTCTCGAGTGCGTGGCGCAGACGCAGCTCGCGGCCCAATTCTTCCAGAAGACCTATCTCCGCGCCGGTTAAATCGCCGTTCGCGGGCAGCAGGTCGTATCCGGCATCAACGTTAGTCAATACACACTCGCCGATCTCGCGCTCACCCATCAACACGTCGTAACTGGACGCCTCAATCTCGCGCTTCTCCACCCCGCTCCCCATTGTGGCATTACCCTGTGGGTCCAGGTCGATAAGCAAAGTCTTGCGCTTCGTAGCCGCTAAAGACGCCGTCAGATTAATGCTGGTGGTGGTCTTGCCGACGCCGCCTTTTTGATTTGTGATGGCGAGAACGCGTGACATGCTATGAGTGTTTTTACCGTAATTGACCGTTGCGAGGGCACGAGGGCGAGCGCGGCGATTATGCCATAACTCATGTCTGGCCGGCAGCGCCCTGGCGCGGCCTGCCGGGTTCGAAAATGACCAAATTCCGATGCTCGAACCCCGGTACGTCAAGCGCCACGACCTGTCCCGGCCCCGCCAGTTGCTCTGCGGCAGCGAGATCGACTGCATTCACCGCACCTTTCATTGCGACGATCCGCGTTCGAGGACCGTGCAAGTCCTCTGTCAACAAGACGAATTGCTCCAGCGAACTGAATGCACGGCTGATAACGACGTCGTAGGGTTCGGACGGTTTATGCGCTTCCACCCGCGCGCAACACACTTCGACAGTATCAAGTCCGAGTTCGATCTTCGACTGGGTAAGGAAGCGTGCGCGGCGCGCGCGTGGTTCGAGCGCTGTAACGTGTAGGTTCGGACAGGCTATAGCCAGAACGATTGCCGGCAAGCCGGCCCCGCTTCCCACATCCAGAAGTCGCCTCGCGTTAACGAACGGCACCACAGCGAGGCAATCCACGACGTGCTCGCGGACGAATTGGAGCGTATTTTTGGCCGCCGTCAGGTTTGTGATGGACCGCCATTTAAATAACAGCGATGCGTAGGCCGACAATTGTGCCAGCTGCGCCGAGTCGAGCTCCAGCGCCAGTGCCTCCGAGATCTCAGTTAAAGCGGCGAGGTCGCCTGATTCGTGTGCCACCCCGCTCCGCTCTATGCCGACCGGGCGAGCGCTCCGCCGTGCTTTTTGAGATAAACGAGCAGTAGCGAGACCGCTGCGGGCGTGACGCCTGAAATCCGACTCGCCTGACCGACAGTCTGCGGCCGCTGCAGCGCGAGTTTATTGACGACCTCGGTGGAAAGACCGTGCACGGTCGCGTAGTCGATCGATCCCGGAATCGCGGTGTCCTCGCGATCGTGATTACGCGCGACATCTTCTTGCTGGCGCTGTATGTAGCCGCTATAGCGCGCGACGTTCTCGATCTGTGCGATCACGTCCTCGTCCACAACGCCTGGGCCGACGCCGGGCAGCCGCATCACAGTGGCGTAGTTCAGCTCAGGCCGGCGCAGTAAATCAACTGCTCGTTGTTGCTTGCGCAGTGGCTGGCCCAACACCTTCACCGCGATCTCGGCATCGGTGTTTGATGGGCTTAGCCAAATATTCTCCAAACGCGTCTGTTCGCCGCGAACGGCATCTCGTTTTGTACAAAAATGCGCCCAGCGACGATCGTCGACGACACCCAAATCACGGCCGGTTGGGGTCAACCGCATATCTGCGTTGTCCTCGCGCAGTTGCAAACGATACTCCGCCCGACTGGTGAACATGCGATACGGCTCATCAGTGCCGCGGGTTACAAGGTCATCAACCAGCACACCGAGATAGGCCTCATCGCGGCGCGGGTACCAAGCAGGTTCACCATGAACTTTGCGAGCCGCATTGATACCCGCAAGCAGGCCCTGTGCCGCCGCCTCTTCATAGCCGGTGGTGCCGTTGATTTGCCCGGCAAAAAACAGGCCTTCCAGGTGCTTGGTCTCAAGCCAGGGAGTGATATCGCGAGGGTCGAAATAATCGTACTCGATGGCATACCCGGGACGCGTAATCATGGCCTGTTCAAAGCCCGCGATTGAACGCACCAAGTCCAATTGAATGTCGAACGGCAGGCTGGTGGAAATGCCGTTCGGATAAATTTCCTGACTATCCAGCCCCTCAGGTTCAACGAAGATCTGATGCTGCTCGCGCTCTGAAAAGCGCACAACCTTGTCTTCTATGGAAGGGCAGTAGCGTGGTCCAACACCTGCAATGCTGCCATTGAACATCGGCGAACGATCGAGTCCGGCTCGAATCAAATCGTGGGTTTTGCTGTTTGTATAAGTTATGTGACACGGAACCTGTCGCGGGTGCTCTGCACGAGTTCCCAGGAACGAGAACACCGGGCTCGGCTCATCGCCGGGCTGCGTCTCGAGGTTTGAAAAATCTACGGTGCGGCCATCGATACGTGGCGGCGTGCCGGTTTTCAGGCGACCAACACGAAATGGCATTGCGCGCAGTCGTTTGGCGAGCGCATTGGCGGGCGCGTCCCCGGCGCGACCACCGGCATAGTTGGCATCGCCAATATGTATCAAACCGCCGAGAAACGTCCCCACCGTTAAGACCACTGTGGGCGCTCGAAAGGACAGGCCCATCTGCGTAGAAACGCCAGCCAGCTTACCGTTTTCGACGAGTAAGTCGTCGACGCCTTGCTGAAACAGTGTCAGGCCCGGTTGTGCCTCGAGCGCACGACGTGCGGCAACCTTGTATAGCTGCCTGTCAATTTGCGCCCGAGTGGCGCGTACAGCAGGGCCCTTACTCGCGTTCAGCGTTCTGAAGTGAATCCCGCAAACGTCGGCACCGTGCGCCATGAATCCGCCCAAAGCGTCGATCTCACGGACCAAGTGACCTTTGCCAATGCCGCCGATCGCGGGATTGCATGACATTTGTCCGAGCGTCTCGATGTTTTGCGTCAACAACAACGTGCGAGCGCCTGCGCGCGCTGCGGCAAGGGCTGCTTCCGTGCCAGCGTGACCACCACCAACGACAATCACATCGAATATCTGCGGATGTTCCATCGCTGCGCCCCCTTGCTGCGATACTGCGGGCGCAAAGAATAATCGCTGCTCACGTGGATGAGAAGCGCCTTGGGTCTGGCGACTAAGTCGTTGTCGGAGCTCGATGAAACTAAATCAAGACGCGCAGGTCAGCTAGTGTTGACGCTTTCCCGCACCTTGTGGAACACTCTGCGCGCCTTCGCTGCTGGCGACAGCAATTGTCCTGTCACGAAGCGCTTCGAGATTTAAACGATGAGTTGCGGGTAGTGCGACCCGCACGGGCCCGCGTATTCCCGCCACGGCTTTGTACGACCGCCTGCCGCGAATGCCTGACACCGCCCGTGACGAGATGCGAGCGCTGCAGCTACTTTTACAAGACGAAAATGAGAGGTCCGCACGATGGAGACGCTGATCGAAGTCGACGGTTTGAGCAAGAACTTCGGCGCCTTGAAGGCTGTCAGCAACATCTCGCTGAACGTCACGCGTGGCGAAGTACTCGGATTTCTGGGCCCGAATGGGGCCGGGAAATCTACCACGATGAAGATGATCACAGGATTTCTGGCGCCCACGGCAGGTCGGGTTTCGATTGCCGGCTTCGACATCGAAAAATCACCACTGGAAGCCAAAAGACGCATTGGCTATCTGCCCGAAGGAGCGCCGGCCTACGGCGAAATGACAGCCGCCGGATTCCTGGATTTCATTGCCGAAATCCGCGGCATCCCGCGCGCAGAACGCGGCGCGCGGATTAGTGAAGTGGTGGGGAAGATTCATTTGGAGAAAGTCCTTCACCAACGTATCGAAACGCTCTCTAAAGGATTCAAACGGCGCGTGGGATTGGCTCAAGCGATACTCCACGATCCGGAGATTTTGATTATGGACGAGCCGACTGATGGCCTCGATCCAAATCAAAAATTCGAAGTGCGATCGCTAATCCAGGAAATGTCCGCAGAGAAAGCGATTGTCATCTCCACCCATATCCTCGAAGAAGTGGATGCAGTGTGCACCCGCGCGGTCATCATCGGCCAGGGCGAACTTATCTTCAGTGGCACCCCGCGCGAGTTGGCAGCGCGCTCGCGCTACCACAACGCCGCCACTGTCGTCGTGGCCGGTGACGACGCCGAGCGCGCAGAACAAGGCATCGCCGGCGTAGCGGGCGTCGCTGAGGTCGAGCGAAAAAACAGCGGAGACGATGTCCGGCTGACAGTCATTCCGAATGCGGGGGCAGCACCTGCAGCAGCCGTCCAGAAAAAGTTGGACGAGATGAACTGCCCCACTCATGAATTCTTCATCGAACACGGACATCTCGACGAGGTCTTCCGCACAATCACAAGTGCACCTGGCAACAACGGCGAGGTACATCGCACATGAATGGTCTTTTGACGATCTTTAAACGTGAACTAAAGGCCTACTTCGCGACGCCGGTCGCCTATGTATTCATCGTGATATTCCTGGTCTTAGTTGGCGTATTTACGTTTTACGTCGGCGGTTTCTATGAACGCGCACAGGCTGATCTCGACCCGTTTCTCCAGTTCCATCCATGGCTTTACATGTTTCTGTTGCCCGCCATCTCAATGCGACTGTGGTCAGAAGAACGCAAGGCCGGAACGCTTGAGCTGCTACTGACGCTACCGATATCACTTGCCGCCAGCGTGTTAGGCAAGTTCCTCGCCGCCTGGTGTTTTACCGCAGTTGCCCTCGCAGGGACGGTCCCGATTTGGATCACGGTCAACTATTTGGGCGACCCGGATAACACGGTGATCGCCGGCGGCTATCTCGGCAGCCTGCTTATGGCCGGAGGATTTCTGGCCATTGGTTCCTGCATCTCTGCATTGACGAAAAATCAGGTTGTCGCATTCGTCATCAGTTTCGTGATTTGTTTTGCGTTCAACCTCAGCGGTTACCCGATGGTCATTGATATTTTTAGTGCCTGGGCGCCGCAGGCAATCGTCGATGTGATCAGCTCATTCAGCTTTTTGACCCACTTCAACGCCATCCAGAAAGGCGTCATCGACATCCGTGATTTGATCTTCTTTGCGAGTCTGATCGCCTTTTGGTTGTACGCCAACATATTGGCAATCGAAATGAACAAAAGTAACTAGATCTCCCGCTGCCCCCGATACACATTCACGCAAACGATCGGTACTTATGATGAATCGAAATCTTGTCACCGGAACTGGCCTGGTCATCGCACTTGCCCTGTTTCTCGGCATCAACGTGATCAGCAACCAGACGCTTACGTCCCTGCGCCTGGATGTCACCGAAAACAATCTGTACACACTCTCGCAGGGCACCCGCAATATTCTTGACCGTATCGAAGAGCCGGTGACGATTCGCCTCTACTACTCGGCCAAACAGTTCTCCGGCGTGCCGCAGTTGCTCAATTACGGCAAGCGAGTGCGCGATATGCTTGAAGAGTACGTCGCGGCAAGCGGTGGAAAAATCCAGTTGTTGATCGTTGATCCGGAGCCGTTCTCCGAAGCGGAAGACGAAGCGGTCAGTTTTGGCGTACGCCAGATGTCACTCAGTGCCGCCGGAGACGTTGGCTATCTGGGCATCGTTGGCACAAATACGACGGACGACCAGGAAGTCTTGCCGCTGCTCAGCCCCGAACGTGAAGATGCATTCGAATACGAACTCACCAAACTGATCTACCAACTCGCCGATCCGAAAAAACGCGTAATTGGCGTCCTCTCAAGCTTGCCAGTGTTCGCGCCCCCTCCGGATCCGGCTACCGGGCAGGCGCGCGGCGCTGACTGGACGTCGTTCGTGCTCTTGAAAGAACTCAACGAGATTCGCGAGCTGGCACTCGATACCGATGCAATTGACGACGATATCGATACGCTCATCGTGATCCACCCAAAGGACCTGCCGAGAAAGACTGAATACGCCATTGACCAATTCGTACTGCATGGCGGCAAGGCCATCATTTTCGTTGATCCGATGGCAGAACAGGACGCCAATACGCCGGATCCTGAACGCCCTGGCGTCATGCCCGATCTCAGTTCCGATTTCGCCACCTTGTTCGAGAAATGGGGCGTACGCATGGTCGCGGATAAAATCGTGGGCGACCCAAACTCAGCGGTGCGCGTCAGCTTTCGCACTCAGCGTGGTTCCCAAGAGGTCGAGTATTTGCCCTGGCTACAACTCAAAGGACCGGCACTGAATGCAGACGATTTCATCACCAACGAACTGAATCGCATCAACGTTGGGACCGCAGGTTCGCTCGAGGTCATTGAGGGGAGCAAGCTGGTGCACGTGCCGCTCGTTAAGGCTGCCGCGGACACGTCCGGGCTACTCGATCGCGATGCCGTTATCTTCGTGCGCGATCCAACCGGACTGCTCGACAGCTTCGTGGCGGACACCCAGGAGCACGTCATAGCGATGCGAATTTCGGGCCCCGCAGAAACTGCCTTTCCTGATGGACGGCCGCTTGATGACGACGAAAAACGGGCCCCACAGGACGAAAGCTTCCTCGCCACGTCAGATGGCCCAATCAACCTTATTGTGCTCTCCGACACCGATATTCTCGCCGACCGCTTTTGGGTTAGGTTCAGCAGTTTCGCTGGTATGCGAATCCCAGAGACATTCGGCAATAACGCGGATTTTCTGGTCAATGCAGTCGACAACCTCGGCGGCAATGATGATCTGATCAGTCTGCGTAGCCGGGGTAAATACACGCGTCCATTTCAAGTCGTGCAGGAGATTCAACGTAATGCTGAAGCGCAATTCCGCGATCGCGAACAGGCGTTGCAGCAGAAGCTTGCGGCGGCAGAGCAGAAATTATCCGAATTACAAAGTCAGCAGGGTGACAGCGGGGTATTGCTGACGCCCGAGCAGCGCACAGAGATTGAGCAGTTTCGCTTCGAGCAGGTGAAAACACGTAAGGAATTACGCGCTGTCCAACATGACTTACAAAGCAATATCGAGAGCCTCGGCATGTGGCTCAAGTTGATCAATACCGCCTTGATACCTTTCTTGATCACACTATTTGCAGTAGGCGTCAGTTTCTACTCCGTGCGCACCCGCCAGCGCTCAGCCAGCTGAACACGAGGACGCGATCATGAATGGAAAGTTTCTTGCGGTCATCCTCGTTACGGCCGTCATAATTGGTCTCGCCTGGAAAGTCACAGACGACCGGGCTCCGCAAACAGAAGTTCAGCGTGGCGCGCTGAATCCGGGACTGCTGGAACAGGTAAACAGCGCGCATCGCGTCGAGTTACGCTCAGCTAAAAGCACGACAGTCCTCTTGCGCAACGGGGATGACTGGCACATCGAAAATAAAGACCAATTTTTAGCACAGCCCAGCCAAGTCCGGCGCGCCCTTTTGCAGTTGGCCGATTTACGCATCGTCGAAGCGAAGACAACCTCGCTAGCCCGCTATCCTAGGCTTGGCGTCAACGACGTAACTGACGAAAATGCTGAGGGCACGCTGGTCAAGGTCGACACTGCAGATCAGCAAACGCTACTTGAGCTTATCGCGGGTCATCGTCGCACCGGCGGCGCTGGTGACCAACGCTATGTGCGACACGCGGGGGAGGCGCAATCCTGGTTAGTCGAGGGCGCATTGGACGTGCCGAGCGATCCGATTCGCTGGCTCGAGACTTCCATCGCGGACGTCGACACAGAACGCGTCCGTGAGGTTTCAATTACAGGTCCCGAGCGCGTACCTATTGTGCTCACTAAGCTAGAACGGGATGACGACTTTTTTTCGTTGCAAAATATCCCGGAAGGCTATGAAGCGAAATCGAAATCAACGGTGTCCAGTATCGGCGCTTTACTCCTCGACCTACGCTTCAATAATGTTGCGACAGCAAGCCGGGTCGCCGATACAGCACCACAGCGACACATTGAATTGACAACCTTCGACGGTCTGCGCGTGCGCATCGACGAATTTTCGCTCGATGAAGAATCCTATGCACGCTTCAGCTTTAGCTTCGATGAGATGCCGGTAGCCGGTCTCGATGGGGACATTGCTGCAACGGAAGATTCATTAGCGCAGTCAGATGAAAGCGAATCAGCAGCGGGTACCGGCTCGCAAGATGCCACAGACGCCATCGACAGCGATGTCGATGACACCGAGTCGGTGGCCGATGAGGCCGCGCGTCTTGCTGCGCGAACTGCGAATTGGATATATGTTCTACCCGATTACAAAAAGCGCATGTTTCAGCGTGACTTCGACAGCCTGATTAAAGAACAGCAAGAGTCCGAGTAACTTCGAGCGAGCTTACGGTTACCCGTTGACGTTGCCTGCGGGCGCATAGAAGTGATCCATTCGGGTAGCGCCATCGCGGCGTCGGGACGCTCTTGGCATGTCCTTGGCGGGGAGCAACGGCTATACTGCGCCCCGACTCAAAGCCGGCCCGCCTAAACCGCCCGTCATGACCCAAGCTGCAAATCCCGCATCGACTTTTCAGTCGCTGATCTTCGAACTTCAGCGCTATTGGAGCGATAAAGGGTGCGTCATTTCGCAGCCTTATGACATGGAAATGGGCGCCGGCACGTTTCATCCGGCGACCTTCCTGCGTGCGATCGGCCCCGAGCCATGGCGCGCCGCCTATGTGCAGGCGTCGCGGCGCCCGACCGATGGCCGCTATGGGGAAAACCCGAATCGGCTGCAACATTACTACCAGTTTCAGGTGCTGATGAAACCGTCACCAGACGATATTCAAGACCTGTATCTCGAATCACTGCAACATCTGGGCATCGATTTGCACACCCACGACGTCCGCTTCGTCGAAGACAACTGGGAATCACCGACGCTCGGTGCCTGGGGACTCGGCTGGGAGGTGTGGCTGGATGGGATGGAAATTACCCAGTTCACTTATTTCCAGCAAGTTGGCGGTCTGGATTGCCGGCCAGTGTCCGGGGAAATCACCTATGGCCTCGAGCGCATCGCCATGTACCTGCAAAACGTCAATTCCGTTTATGACCTGGTCTGGACTGAGCACGATGGTGCTCGGGTCACCTATGGCGACATTTACCACCAGAACGAAGTCGAAATGTCCGCCTACAACTTCGAGCATGCGGATGTGACCGCCTTGTTTGCCACCTTCGACCAATGCGAGCAAGAAGCACAGCGTCTCATTGAGTTGAATTTGCCGCTTCCCGCCTACGAACAAATGGTCAAAGCGTCACACACATTCAATCTCCTGGACGCTCGGCGCGCTGTATCTGTCACGGAACGACAGCGCTATATATTGCGTGTGCGGGCGTTAGCACGCGCCATTGCGGAAACCTATTACGCAGCACGCGAGTCGCTTGGCTTCCCGCTCGTGGTCAATCAAAAAACGGTCGCAACTGCATCGTGAAACAAACCCTGCTTATCGAAATTGGCACCGAAGAACTACCGCCCAAAGCGTTGTCGAAGTTGTCTGCGGTATTTCGCGAAGGCATCGAAAAAGGCCTGCGCGCCGAGAGTTTCAGCTTCGATTCGGCCACCGCTTACGCCACTCCGCGGCGCCTTGCGGTAAGCATAGCGGGGCTCGATGGCACCCAGCCTGATCGTGTGGAGCAACGCCGCGGTCCGGCAGTGGCTGCCGCGTTCGACGCGGCCGGCGAACCGACCAAGGCAGCACTCGGTTTTGCGCGCTCGTGTGGGGTTGAAATCGAGGCACTCGGTCGCCTTGAAACCGAACAAGGTGCATGGCTCTCGTTCGAACGCGAGGTCACGGGACAAGCTATCGAAACCGTCGTAGCAGCTCTGATTAGCGCAGCCCTGAACGCATTACCCATCCCCAAACGCATGCGTTGGGGCGCGGGAGAAGTCGAATTTGTGCGCCCGGTCAAGTGGGTCACGGTCCTGTTCGGCGATGCCTTGGTCGCGTGTGATGTCATGGGGCTCGCGAGTGGCAGGACGACTCGGGGCCACCGATTTCACGCGCCCGGGACCATCGAATTGAGCCATGCAGAGTCCTATTCGGAGCAACTCGAGGCCGACGGTTATGTCGTCGCATCGTTCGAGAAACGCCGTCAACTCATCCTTGATCTGATTAAGGCCGAACGCGAGACGCTCGGCGGTGAGGCTGTGATCGACAAGGATTTACTCGATGAAGTCACGGCTCTGGTCGAATGGCCGGTGGTGATTTGTGGTCAGTTCGAAGCGCACTTCCTCGAACTGCCCCCGGAAGTTCTGATCGCATCGATGCAAGACCACCAAAAATATTTCCCAGTGCGCAAACCGGATGGCCAGTTAACCAATCGCTTTATTACGATAGCTAATCTCCAGAGCAAGGACCTCAGCGTTGTCCAGGACGGCAATGAACGGGTCATTCGCCCGCGCCTGTCAGACGCAAGTTTTTTCTATCGGACAGATCGAGGGCAGGCTCTGGAGACGCGCCTGGAAGGCCTGGCAGATATGGTGTTCGAGAAGCGCCTCGGTTCGCTGCAAGACAAAACACTTCGCGTGCAGAAAGTCGCGACGGAGATCGCTGCACTTGGTCATTGCGAAACTGATTCCGCCGTGCGCGCGGCGCTTCTGTCGCGCTGCGATCTGTTGTCAGAAATGGTCGGTGAGTTCCCTGAACTGCAAGGCACGATGGGCGGGTATTACGCCGCTGCCGACGGCGAAACGAATGTGGTGGCTGAGGCGATTGGCGAGTTTTATTTTCCACGCTTCTCTGGCGACCGAATTCCACGCACAGAAGTCGGTCGGTGTATCGCAATAGCCGACCGCCTGGATTCACTGGTCGGTATATTTGGAATCGGATCTGCGCCGACCGGCGACAAGGACCCGTTTGCACTCCGGCGTGCAGCGTTGGGTACCGTACGCGTGTTAATTGAAGGAGAAATCGACCTCAACCTGATCGACGCGATTGGTTTGGCCTGTAACGCCTACGGCGACATCGAGCTCGCTGATGACACAGCAACTGCCGTCTACGACTTCGCGCGCGAGCGTATGCGAGGCTACTACCTCGACCAGGGCGTGCCGAGCGATGTCTGTACTGCAGTTTTCGCCAACAATCCCGGTTCTCCTCTGGAAGTATCCCGTCGCATCGCTGCGCTGGTCGAATTTCGTGCCCTCGACGCTGCCGTTGCGTTATCTGCGGCCAACAAGCGCATCTCTAATATCCTCAAGAAACTGGATGCCGACGTTCCGGGCCAGTGGCGGCGTGAACGTTTAAGCGAAGCCGCAGAGATCGAACTGGCAACACAGCTCGACGCTATTCGCGATGGCGCAGAAGTCGATTTTCGCGCGCACGACTACAGCGCTTTCATGCAGCGCCTGGCGAGCCTGGACGGTGCTGTCGACAGTTTTTTTGATGAAGTTATGGTCATGAGCGATGATCTCGACCTGCGTAACAACCGCCTGGCACTGCTCGCTGACCTACATGAACTGTTTACGCGTGTCGCCGATATTTCTCACCTCCACGCATAGCGAACCGAGCTAATGCGCACGCTGCTGCTTGATCGCGATGGTGTAATCAACCACGACTCGCACGACTTCATCCGCACAGCCGCCGATTGGCGCGCGTTTCCAGGAAGCCTTGAAGCAATCGTGCGCGCGCAACGCGCCGGCTATCGCATCGTTGTAGTCAGTAATCAATCCGGTCTCGCGCGCCGTTTGCTTGGTATCGCGGATTTAAACGCTATTCACCGTCGGCTACAGGACGAACTTGAACGCATTGGCGGATACATCGACGCGTTTTTCTTTTGCCCGCACGGTCCGGATGAGGGCTGTCAGTGCCGAAAGCCAGCCGCAGGGCTATTGCAATCGGTACAACAGCGTCTGGGAATAGACCTCCAGGGCACACCGTTCGTAGGCGACCGCCTGAGCGACGTTGAGGCCGCCCGGGCTGTCGGCGCACGCCCAATTTTAGTCCGCAGCGGCATGCATGCAGTCCCAGATGATAGCGAGCTGGAGATCTTTGACGACTTGAGCTGCGCAGTGACCGCACTGCTGTGATGATTACACGACTGCGCTCATTGCTGTTTTATCTCGGTCTGCTGCCATTAACGGTGCTGTTTAGTTTCATCGCCGTTCTCATCTTGCCGCTGCCGAGACGGCCGCGATACGCGATCATTACGCAATGGTCGAGATTGACCATGGTGTGGTTGAAACTGACTTGCGGACTGAATTGGACGGTTAGCGGTCTGGAGAACGTAACGGCGACTCCGGGCGTCATTTTGAGCAAACACCAGTCGGCATGGGAAACGGTCGCGTTACAACTCATTTTCCCTCGCCAATGCCAGGTCCTGAAACGCGAACTGTTGCGTATCCCGTTCTTCGGTTGGGGACTGGCGAGCCTCAATCCGATCGCAATCGATCGAAGCGCGGGAACTCGCGCCCTAAAAACTGTCTTGGCTACCGGGGCCGAACGTATCGATCAGGGTTGGTGGGTGGTGATATTTCCCGAAGGTACGCGGACCGCGGTCGGACAACGTGGACGCTACACCCAGACCGGCGCTGCACTGGCGCTGCGCAGCGATTGCCCAATTATTCCGGTCGCCCACAATGCCGGTGTGTTCTGGGCACGCAATGCGGTCGACAAACTGCCCGGGACCATCGAAGTCGTCGTCGGTGAACCCGTCAACACGCACGGCAAAACCTCGAAAGCAGTGATGCATGATGTTGAAACGTGGATCGAATCGACGTGCGCAAGCCTGCCGCAATCAGCCAGCGACTAGTTACGCAGCAGATCAGCGTGGCGATGGATTCGTGTAAGCCTCACCCGCTGTAGCAACGTTAATAGTGGGCTGGCGCAGAAGCCGCCACACTCCCTCGCACTCGCCGTCAAGGCCATCGACACCAAGCGCCATGGCCGGAAGTCCAGCGCCCGGCGCCTCCTGATACGTATTGAACCAGCGATCCCAGCACGACAGGAAAAAACCGAAATTGCGTTTGCTCTCTGTGGCTATGATGGAGTGGTGGATCCAGTGCATAGCCGGCGTGACCAGCACCGCGCGCAGCGCTCGCTCCAGACGCGGCGCGATGGCCACGTTGCTGTGGGTGAACAGAGAGCTGGAGCTGAGCACCATTTCGAAAACGACGACCGCCGTCGGAGGCGCTCCCAAGAACACCACGAGTGCCGATTTGTACACCGCGGAAAGTAGAATTTCGCCGGGATGAAAACGCACACCGCTGGATACATCGAGGTCCCGGTCGCTGTGGTGGACGCGGTGCAGACGCCATAAAAGCGCCCATCGATGCAAGGCCCGATGTTGCACGTACATGCCGAGGTCTAAGACGAGGAAAGCAACCGCAAACGCCAGCGCGAAGCGCCAGTCCAGCCAATGGGCCAGGCCGATATGGTGATACTGGGCGTAAAAGGCTGCGCCGACGACTGACAATGGCCCAAGCGCCCGCAAACATCCTGAGCCGATGGCCAGCAACACAAAATTATTGCCCATCCTGCGCGCTCGAGATGGGCCGCGCTCACGGAGCGGCGATAGTCGTTCAATTGCAACGAGACATCCGAACACGAGGACGAACGCAGCCAGCCGCAGCATGGATTCAATCGACAAATGACTACCCTCGAATGGCTTGCGCCCAGCGCACGAACCCACGACCGATCAGGGTTCGCCTATTAAACAATCAAGACCGTATCATTAGCACGCTTGAATTTCCAAACGAAACGCAACAAAGGTAGTTAACGTCGTCCACTAGCTTCCTCCGGTGTTCTGTATCCGAGTGATTTACGGGGTCGTGTATTGAGCATTTTCGCGATGCGGTCGCAGTCGCGCTGAGTGACATCTTTCATGCTCGTACGTTTCGGTAGGAATTGGCGAATCAGACCGTTGGTGTTCTC
>Ga0209630_10000533_pt1 | contig 43235 bp, 37 predicted proteins | sample COG_01_FD_184745 | JGI IMG/M metagenome (GOLD analysis project Ga0209630, IMG submission 184745) | Pelagic Microbial community sample from North Sea - COGITO 998_met_01 (SPAdes) (version 2) | ecosystem: Environmental > Aquatic > Marine > Neritic zone/Coastal water | place: Helgoland, sampling...
GAAAAAGAGGCCTATTTTAGGTGACATAAGATTGTCTGAAAGCACGAATCCAAATGTTTGCTGATTGGATTTACGTACTTTTTTATTGCTGGTCCCGCTTTTCCAATTACTAGTTGACTTCAGATATGGGACTTATAGTCTTTTTATTAATTCTGAGAATAATGATACCATCTTTGGCTCTGCTTTTCCTATGATTTCCATAATCTCTGGGATGTTAATGGGTTTTAAATCATTTGGGTCACACTCATCTGTTAGCACAGAAATAGCCGCTGTTTTTAAACCCAATTGCTTAGCCACTATTACTTCAGGTGCAGTGCTCATTCCCACTGCATCTGCTCCTAATATTTTAAGCATTCTGTATTCCGCCCTTGTTTCTAGCTGAGGACCAACTACACTGGCGTATACGCCTTTATGCAGGGTAATTTCTTTCTCTTGGGCAATCGATTCTAAGTTCTCGATAAGCGAAATATCATATGGCTCACTCATATCTACAAAACGCTCGCCTAGGTCCTCGCATCCATTAAATGCCAATGGAGAACTGCCTTGTAAGTTTATATGATCTTCTATAAGCATTAGCGCTCCTTTTTTAAAGGATAGATTAACTGCTCCAGCGGCATTGGACACCAATAAGGTTTGAATCCCCAATGCTTTCAGCACTCTTACTGGAAATGTGACTTCTTGCAATGTATACCCTTCATATAGGTGGAAACGACCTTGCATTACCACTATACTTTTCCCTGCTAATTCTCCAAAAACGAGTTTCCCGGCGTGATATTCTACCGTAGATTCTGAAAAATGAGGAATATCTGAATAGCCTATTTCCTGAATTACTTCTATCGCATCAACAAGCTTACTTAATCCTGTTCCAAGAACAACACCTATTTCGGGGTTTGTTATTCCTTGTTCCTCTATGTAAGCCGTGGCTTTTTCTATTAAGTCAATCAAATTACACTGGTGATTTTCTATTCTCATATTCGCTGAACATTGACGAATTCTTCAGATCTTCATACGTGTCCACGTCATTAAAACTATCCAACAAATCAAAGTCTACTTTTTGTTCTTTCAATTCATCTAGGGTAGTATTTAATAAACTAGACTGACTCCAAGGTTTATCCTCAAAGATAGATGAATAAAAAGTGCCCAATCCCACTAAATAATAGCCTCCATCTTGCGCTGGTCCGAAAACAACATTCTTATTTTCCAGCTTTACAAAGGCTTCTTCTATGAGTTCTTGTGAAATATCGGGCAAATCCGAACCAATCAAAATCAGTTGATCATAACCGTTTGAAAAACCATCTCTAAAAGCATTTTTCATTCGCTCTCCCAAGTCTTTTCCTTGTTGAACTCCTTTGATATCCGATGTCCACCTAGCATCTTCTATACAATCAGAATAAATAATTTGTCTATCTACTTTTAGCGTTTTGGTAGCTGACTCGGTAATGTCAAGCAACTGATTATATACGTCAATGGCATCGTCATTTCCTATGGTAGAAGCTAAACGTGTTTTTACGTTTCCTTCGACAATATTTTTCACAAATACCATTAGTAATTTTTTAGTTCCTCCCATCTTTTGACACTCCTATTGCATCGTACCTTGGCAGCTGCTCCCTGCTCCAGCCGTGCAACCATAACAATGTTGCGAAACCACAATTTCTCTATCAGCTAACTCTTTGCTGTTGTAATCTCGAATATGCTTCACCTTACTTTTTACTTTTAGCTCTAGCATTTGATTAAAGTCACAATCGTATAACCACCCATCCCAACTAACAGATAGTGTATTCGTACACATAACGCCTGACAAAGTCCCGGGATTAAATGCCTCTACAAGGCTGTACATGTAGTCCTCATAATTGTCTGACATGATCAAATAATCCAAGAACCTACTAATCGGCAGATTGGTGATAGCAAACAATTTATGGAATTGAATGCCAAATTCATGTAACAATGACTTTTTGTATTCGTTCTCCAGCGAAGTTTGATCTGCGGGTAAAAATGCGCCTGAAGGATTATAAACTAAATCCAATTCTAGATGGCTGCCTGGCATACCATAGCCCACCGCATTTAAGTCCTGTAAAGCCTGTATAGATTTCTCAAAAACGCCATCCCCACGTTGCTTATCTGTTTTATCCTTTGTCCAATGTGGCATAGAAGAAACCACATGTATGTTGTACTTTTTGTAAAACTGAGGGAGGTCGTAATATTTTTTATTTGCTCTGATGATGGTAAGATTAGAACGCACAATGAAATCTTTAACACCTAAGGTGGAAGCTTCTTCTACAAACCATCTAAAATTTGGATTCATTTCGGGTGCTCCTCCTGTTAAATCCAGTGTATGTACACCCGATCTTTTAATGACTTCAAGGCATTGAGACATAGTTTCCTTAGTCATGATCTCTTTTCGATCAGGGCCTGCATCTACATGACAATGCTCACACACCTGATTACACATATACCCCAGATTGAGCTGCAAAATTTCTAGCTTCTTAGCGCGTAAAGGGTGCTGACCCGATTTATTGACTTTAGCTTTAAAGGTGGGTAAATCACCACTTTTAAAAATGCCGTTGGCTAAATATTCTAACTGTTTTTGAGACTTAGAAAGACTACTTTCCCTTTTATGTAATGACTCCTTTATCATTTACATAGACAGCTTTTCGTATTTGTTCATCATCTGAACTCCATGCACTAAAGTAGCTCCGCTCTCAATTGCCGCTCCTACGTGTACCGCTTCCATCATTTCTTCCTTAGTTATTGCCTTTTGCAGCCCATCCTTGGTGTAGGCATCTATGCAATAAGGACATTTTACCACATGCGAAACAGCTAAAGCAATCAGTGATTTTTCTCTGGCAGTAAGGGCCCCTTCTTCAAATACTTTACCGTAGTAATCAAAAAACTTTTCTCCCAGTTCTTCGCTCCACTCCGTTATTTTACCAAATTTTCTTAAATCATCTGGATTGTAGTAGGTTTTAGACATATTCTGTTTTAATGAACGAATCTACAATTTATTCCATTGAGCAAAAGAAACATAGGTTACTTATAAGTGAGACTTATTAAAGTATTTTGCTCCCTTTCAAATAATGGGAAAATTTTCACCAAATTTGAGCACATTGTATCAAATGTCTGAAGAGCATGTAATTATAATTGGAAACGGTATTTCGGGTATCACGCTCGCTAGGCATGTCCGCAAACTGTCTAGCAAACGAATTACTGTAGTCTCTAACGAATCAAATCATTTCTTTTCTCGAACGGCTCTAATGTACATTTATATGGGACATATGAAGTTTGAGCATACCAAACCTTATGAAGATTGGTTTTGGGATAAGAATAAAATAGAACTGGTAAACGGCAAGGTGATTGCTGTAAACACTAATCATAAATGCGTAATCCTTGAGAATAGTGACGAACTTAAATACGACAAACTCGTCATAGCTACTGGAAGCAAACCCAATAAATTTGGATGGCCTGGGGAAAATCTAAAAGGAGTCCAAGGCTTGTATCACTTGCAAGATTTAGAAAGCCTAGAAAAAACCGCTCAAAATAATGAAGTATGCAAGAGAGCTGTAATTATAGGTGGCGGACTCATAGGAATAGAGCTAGCTGAGATGCTGACTTCGAGGAATATTCCCGTCACGTTTTTAGTAAGAGAAACAAGTTTTTGGAACCATGTCTTACCGTTACAGGAAAGCGAGATGCTAAACAATCATATTGCAAACAACAACATTGATTTAAGACTAGGGGCAAATCTAAAAGAGATAAAGGGAGGTGAGAATGGATCGGTTAAATCTATAGTAATAAAAGAAACCGACGAAGAAATACCCTGCAATCTTGTCGGACTTACCGCGGGGGTTTCACCCAACGTGGCATTTATAGAATCTACTGACATAGAAACCAACAAGGGTGTGTTGGTGAGCCGGTTTTTAGAAACTAACATTCCTGATGTTTTCGCCATAGGCGATTGTGCAGAGCTACGTAACTCCAAAGAAGGCAGAAGTAACATAGAAGCAATGTGGCACACTGGTAGAATAATGGGCGAAACTTTAGCCCAAACTATTTGTGGCCAAAAAGTAGAATACGAACCCGGCCACTGGTTCAACTCAGCCAAATTTCTAAAAATAGAATACCAAACCTACGGCTGGGTCAGCGCTGTACCAATTGGCACGCACCAACACTTTCAGTGGAAAAATCCAAACGAAGACAAGTGTATCACCTTAGAGTACAACAAAGACACCCTTGAATTTATTGGTATAAACACTTTTGGCATACGTATGCGACACGACATTTTTGATACTTGGTTGACGGAAAAAAGAGATGTTAATTATGTGATTCACAATTTACCAAAGGCCAATTTTGACCCTGAGTTTTATCAGCGATATGAAAACGACATACTTGCTAAATACAATAAACAACTAAGCACTTTAAATACTTGAAAGATTCTACAGAAATATCCTTGTCTTTGGCAAGACCAGATGGCACTTTGTCTTCTAAACTAAAAGTAGCTTTAACATTAGGCTGTGTTGGTTTACTTCTTCTGGTATTGGCATTATTTAACATCGGGCTTTCTAGCCAAGGGGGGCTTCTTATTGTAGCAATATCACTAATTAGTATTGGTGTTTTTTTATATGCTAACGGTCTTTATATCAACAAACAAGATGGTATTAAAAACAACGGCGTTTGGTTTAAGTCAATTTCATCCAGAGGTACTATTGGGTGGGTTACAGGTGTAGTTTTAACCACTTTCTATGTGGTTTTGTACTTTTATCCAAAGCTACTTGGTCTTGGTATCGACGGCCAACCCAATTCTGGTTTGGTGGCCCTTTTTGATCCGTTGAGTAGCTTATTAAACGGAAATGACGCCAGTCAATGGTTTGTGTACGGCACACTCTATACACTTGCTATTCTGCTGTTTGGATATAAATTTATTCTAAAATACAGAGGCAATAGATATCAGCAATTTCGCACATTTTCAGTAATGCTTTTTCAATTGGGATTTGCATTTTTAATCCCTGAGTTTATGGCTAGATTAAACTCTAATTCTTTTACAATCCCGTCTTACGACTTAAAAAATATGTGGCCACTCAGCTACGATTACTTCGATCAATATAGCGTAGATGAATTTATACAGGCTGGAAATATTGGTTTGGCACTTTTAATATTTGGCGTGTTATCCATTTTTGTAATTTCACCAATCCTTACCTACAAATATGGCAAACGTTGGTATTGTTCTTGGGTCTGTGGTTGTGGCGGATTGGCAGAGACTGCAGGTGATTCTTTCAGACAACTCAGCAGCAAAAAATTGTCCTCTTGGAAAGTAGAAAGATGGCTAGTGCATATTGTTTTGGTATTTTCTATTCTGATGACTACTGCCGTTGTTGGTACTTATTTAGGAGATGATGCTACGGCTTATTGGCTAACTAGAAAGGTGTTTTTAATTTTTGTAGCGGCTGTTTTGACTCTTGTTTTTACCTTAACTATGGTCTTTAAACGCCAAGAATTAGGCAAAGATGCACGATACGGTGCCATCGGGTTTTTTGTAGTAATACTATCACTATTCGCTCTTTACACATTTGGGGGAAGTTCTGATTTACTTTTTATAAGTTCCGGTACACTGCGCTCAGCTTATGGTTTTTACATTGGATCAATATTCTCTGGAGTGATAGGCACAGGGTTTTATCCTATTTTGGGTAACAGAGTCTGGTGCAGATATGGTTGTCCAATGGCTGCTGTTTTGGGCTTTCAACAGCGATTATTTTCAAAGTTTAGAATTACAACGAACGGTGGTCAATGCATATCATGTGGTAACTGTTCGACTTACTGTGAAATGGGAATAGATGTACGTGCCTACGCTCAAAAAGGCGAAAATATTGTACGATCTAGTTGTGTGGGATGTGGAGTGTGTGCTGCGGTATGTCCTCGTGGAGTTTTAAAGTTGGAAAATGGTAGCTTAGAAGGCAGGATAAATTCTAGAGATATCCTCTTGGGTAATAACATGGATGTCACCAAATTCGCAGAAAATAAAAGCGAGTAACAATCTGAGTGAAAATGTCTGGGGAGCAGGGTGTAATCAAAAAGAAGCAAAAGACCATTAGCGTAATAATTCCTGCGTTCAATGAAGCGGATTCAATCGATTTTGTATTGAAAGAAATACCCAAAGTGGTATCGGAGGTTATTGTGGTCGATAATAATTCCACAGACGAAACGGCTCTGAATGCGTCAAAAGCAGGTGCCACCGTACTATCGGAAAATAGAAAAGGTTATGGCTATGCCTGCCTCAAAGGTTTAGACTATATCGCACGATCTAAAAATACGCCCGACATTGTTGTTTTCCTAGATGGCGATTATAGCGACTACCCAGAAGAACTAACCAAGATCGTGCAACCTATAGTAGAGGGTGATGTAGATTTCGTAATCGGTTCTAGGGTAAAACGACTCAGAGAGGACGGATCTATGACACCGCAACAAATATTTGGAAATTGGCTGGCGACTTCGCTTATGGCTATCATTTTTAAGGCTAAATTTACAGACTTAGGCCCTTTTAGAGCTATAAAATACGACAAACTTGTTGCGCTAAATATGGAAGATAAAACATACGGGTGGACCGTCGAGATGCAGCTAAAAGCACTAAAAGCCAATGTAAGCTACACAGAAATTCCGGTGAGATATAAAAAGAGAATTGGGGTTTCTAAAGTCTCAGGCACGGTAGTCGGTTCTATCATGGCAGGTGTAAAAATATTAACTTGGATATTTAAGTATAGTTTTAAATGACAGTATTAGATTACGTTATCGTAGTAACATATGTAATAGCTATTGTAATTATGTTTTTATACGCCGTGGCTGAGCTGAGTTTGGTGATTAACTACGTCTTGGCAAAAAAAAGAACAAAAACCACTCCTAAAATAGACTTAGATTCATTAAAAGGCGGTTACCCATTGGTGACTATTCAGTTGCCTGTTTATAATGAGCTTTATGTAATGGGATCTTTGTTAGAAAACATTGGTCATTTAAATTATCCAAAAGACAAGTTAGAAATTCAAGTACTCGATGATTCTACTGATGAATCTTTAGCTATTACCAAGCAATATGTCGAAAAATTAAAAGCCAAAGGCTTCGATATAGAACACATTCACAGAACAAATAGAACAGGTTTTAAAGCAGGTGCTCTAAAAGAAGGTCTTGCGATAGCAAAAGGAGCATATATTGCCATTTTTGATGCTGATTTTCTTCCACAAAAAGATTGGTTACTAAACACACTACCATATTTCAGCAATGAGAACATCGGAGTTATCCAGACCAGATGGGGCCATACCAACCGAAATCATTCACTTCTTACAAAGGTTCAAGCATTTGCGCTGGATATCCATTTTACATTAGAGCAAGTGGGACGTAATTCTCAAGGGCATTTTATCAACTTCAACGGTACGGCAGGAATTTGGCGAAAAACTTGCATATTAGACGCTGGAAACTGGGAAGGAGATACTTTGACAGAAGACCTAGATCTGAGTTATAGGGCTCAATTGAAAAATTGGGAGTTTGTATTCTTAGAAGATGTTGTAACACCTTCTGAACTCCCTTTAGCTATGAGCGCCGCTAAATCACAGCAATTTAGATGGAATAAAGGTGGTGCTGAAAATTTCCAAAAATTTAGTAAGAAACTTCTAACAAAGAAGGGTCTTTCTCTGAAAACCAAAATTTTTGGATTATTTCATTTACTGAACAGTACTATGTTTTTGAATGTCTTAATAGTAGCCATTCTCAGCATTCCGATGTTGTACATCCAAAACCAACATACAGAACTTCAAGTATCCTCTTTCGGTATGATTTTGTTCTTGGCTACTACGCTTTCCTATTTTGTCTCATTTTGGTTTATGTATAAGACCATCAATGGAAAAGGATTGAAAATATTTGTATCGTACGTAGGGATGTTCTTTAGCTTTTTGACGGTAGCTATGGGCTTTGCCCTGCATAATTCTATAGCTGTTTTAGAAGGACACATAGGCAAGAAAAGTGATTTCGTAAGAACTCCTAAGTTTAATCTGAATGCCAAAAATAAAAACTGGAAAGAGAACAAATATCTTTCCAAAAAAATATCGCCAAGCGTTCTATTTGAGGGCTTAATGACACTCTACTTTGGGTTTGGGATGTATGCGGCTTTTGTCCTAGACAATTTCGGATTGTTTCCTTTTCACGTATTACTTTTTGTTGGGTTCGGATATGTATTTGCACTTTCAATAACCTCACGTATTTAATGCCATTGATTCCTTTAAGACAATGATGTCAGCTTGGAAAAATAAAAGAGGCTTCTTATTATTTCTGATTGGTTTAATTAGCTGCATCGCGTACTATTTTTTTGCGTACCACTATGTGCGAACGGATTTGGCACAACTCGGAATTCTTTATACCGTTTTATTTGGCTTATTCTTCTTACTTGTACATTATTTCAAAGATGATTTCAAATCACTTACTCTTCTCGCTATTCTGTTTAGGGTTACTTTAATAGTTGCAATCCCTAATTTGTCTCAAGATTTTTACCGATTTATTTGGGATGGCAGAATGATTTTGGAAGGACTTAATCCATACCTCTACACACCTGGATCATTTATCGATATAGGGAAATACCCGATTCATCAAGCCCATGAGTTATTCCAAGGAATGGGACATCTTAGTGCTGGAAATCACACCAACTATCCACCTCTGAATCAGCTATGCTTTGTGATAGCGGGTTTGTTTTCAGGCAGCAGCATATCGGGTGCTGTGATTGTAATGAGGGTGCTTATTATTATAGCGGATGTCGGAACATTACTCGTAGGTAAAAAATTACTTAAAAGCCTCCAAATCCCTACTTCTAGAATCTTTTGGTATATCCTAAACCCTTTTGTAATCATAGAACTTACAGGCAATCTTCATTTTGAGTCCGTGATGATTTTTTTCCTTATTCTAAGTCTGTATCTACTGCACAAAAGCAAATGGAAAATGGCGGCGCTAGTCCTTGCTATATCTATATCCATTAAGCTTATCCCTCTTATTTTCTTACCGCTGTTTTTTAAGAAATTAGGTTTTAAGAAATGGATATTGTTCTGCGCTATAGTAGGTTTCACATCAGTACTTTTGTTTGCACCATTTTTATCTATAGAATTCGTCCATAACTATACCAATACAGTAGCGCTTTGGTTTCAAAAGTTTGAATTTAACGCAAGTATTTATTACTTGATAAGAGAAATAGGCTACAGCTACAGGGGCTATAATGAGATTGCGACCATTGGTAAAATTTTATCTTTTACTGTGCTGCTCTTTGTACTACTTGCAGCCTTTTCAAAAAAGAATGAAACTACTAAAGGACTAATAATCTGTATGTTATTTGTGCTAGTGTCTTATTTTTTCACTACCACTACTATGCATCCTTGGTATTTGGCTACACCTCTATTTCTTTCTTTATTCACAAGATATAAATTTACCTTGGTTTGGAGTTTGGTCATTTTCCTTAGCTATTATACGTACGCAAATGACTCAAATATTAATAGTTATTGGGTTTTACTCATAGAATACGGGATTGTCTATTCTGTATTCTTTTACGAAGTATTTTCTACTAGTACATGCATAAAAAAAAACCTGACTTAATCAGTGGCTAAGTCAGGTTTTCAATCTATCGGAAGGAACTATTTATCCTTTCCAAAACCATAGATACTTTGACCTATAAAATCCTGAGGAAACTTGTCATCTCCTTTAAATCCTATTTCTATTGTTCCACTGTCTTCAGGCACATATGCTGTCTTAAAGATATAATCCCAAAGACTTAGACTAATACCATAATTTACACCATACTTGCCCTCTGGCAGCGTGTAAGCGTGGTGATACAAGTGCATTACTGGATTGTTAAATATATATTTAAGCGGACCCCAAGACAATTTAATATTAGCATGGTTTAAATGACCTATGGTAATAGTGATGAAGTGAACAATGTATGCCTGTTCTGGTTCGAAACCTCCTAGAATCATTACCCCGAATGTCTTTAATGGTTTGTAAAGCACATTTTCCATCCAGTGATATCTCAAGTGAGCTGCAAATCCCATTTCTTTTACACTGTGGTGTACTTTGTGATACTTCCAAAGGAAAGGATATTTGTGTAGCAATACGTGCGTAAACCACTGCACAAAATCTAAAATAATAAAGAATACAAATAGCTGTAACCACTGTGACCACGCAGAAATATTGATAATTGCGAAACTTTTAGCCGTGATATTTACCTCAGCAAAGAGAAGGCCCAAGGTTGTGTATACGCCACTGATTATTATTGAAAATATGAAGAAGTTAAAGAACATATAAAAAACATCTAACCAAAAATCTTTTCTGATTATTGATTGTTCTTTTCTCCAGGGGTAAGCTATTTCTAACAACCAGACAGCAACCGAGATAATTATTAAACCCCAAAAATAGTTGGTGTACATGGGAACCTCAAAAATGATGGATTTCCAAGTCCAATCTACTGTGCCTTTAAATGCATTTACAAATGCGTCAAGATATTTATTCATTTACGTTTATTTAATGTTTTGTTATACTGTCTTTTTCAAAGAGCACCCCAACAAAGCAGCCTCACTCCGCCCAAGAGCCATCATGCCTCTATGGGTAGTCTTGAGTATTGCTAGAGGGAACAAATCTTCTGATTCCATGAGATAAGAACTTGATACTCGAGTACATTTCTTAACTGCTTTAAGTTTACAAGCTAAGAAAAAGACTACCACATGTATTTTGCTAATCTTCCAATTCATACCACTCTATATTCGACAAAATTGCACGCCTACCCTTCTTTTTATATGGATAATTGGTTGTTAAATATTTTACTATAATTTCTTGGTTACCGCCAAGATCCCACAAGTTCTGCGTTTCTTGCATCCATTTTATTGTCTCATTCCATTGGTCAGCAGACATCCTGTTTTGAGTCAGCAGTTTTGCTGAGTGACAGTTGGTACAATTAGACACGACCGCCATCAAACCTTCAGAATCTATCAATCCTGTCCTCACATGTATACCATTTTCTATCTTATCCCAATCTGCGTCATCCAATACTTCTGTTGATACAGCTGTTTCTATGGGTTGAGGATTAGAATTGAAAGAAAGACTAAACACAAAAAATATCATACTGCCAATAAAGGCGAATAAAAGTACTACTGACAGCCTGATTAAGCGGATCAGTTTAGTAACGTGTATGCTTGTGTTCGTTTCACCCTTCATACTAAGTCACTTTCAAGGCAATTCTATGGCAAGCATTATTCAAATATCCTTTCGGGTTCCATCCCGGCAAAATCATCGGCTGAGCTACTCCATTAGAATCTGTGGCCCTAGCCCAAACTTCATAATAACCCGTTTTTGGTAATTCAATCTCAGAAGTAAAATGTTGCCAAGCCAATCGATTTACCGGCTTTTCTAGCGTACATGCATTCCATGTTGAACCAAAATCTATTGAATATTCCATTTTAGCAACTTCTAACTCCCCTGCCCAAGCATGACCTCTAATTTTTAACGTCTTTCCTTTTTTTAACATTGCGCCACTCTTAGGGTAAGTTATCAATGATTTAACAGGCATAGACTCGATGATGCACATATCTTCATCCTTCACCTTATCCCCAGGCGCTATAGGTTTACAAGGAACTCTGTAAGCTTTCCCATTCATTTTTGTGCCGTCGTGAACCTTGTTTCTAATACTGATTCTGTTAATCCACTTTCCAGACACAGAAGCTGGCCATCCTCCAGCAACTAGTCGCAATGGATATCCATGAATCTTAGGAATATTTTTACCATTCATTTTGAATGCAAGTATTGTTTCATCCTGCAAAGCTTTAGACATTGGGCAACCTCTAGAAATAGGTTCTTTCTCGGGGTCTCCACTTAAGTGAACATCCACAGCATGAAAACCAATATAAACTGCATCGTCTTTAATTCCTGCGTCTTTTAACACATCGCGAAGTCGCACTCCTGTCCATGAAGCACAGTGTATAGCTCCTACTCCCCATTGGTTCCCTTTGGCCGGCGGATCAAATTCCTTGCGACCATTACCTCCACATTCTATAGCCAATTGATACGTGTGTTGCTGAAATTTGGATTTTAAATCTGCTAATGTGTATGTCTTCTTGGTACTTACCGATTCTCCATCTATAGTGAGCGTCCAGGTACTGGCATCTAACTCTTCTGGTACCTTCCCATTATTTCTAATAAACATAGAAGAGTTAGGCGTTACCTTATCATCCAATAAATGTGCCGTGGCTTCGATATTCCAAGGCTTATCATTCAAAACAACCATACCTTTATCCTTACTGAATAAGGTGAAAGGATCCGGATTTTGCATAGCAAGAGGCTCATACCCGTCTAGTAACTTAGAACCAAAAACAATCTCGGTTCCAATAAGCGTTGCAAATGAACTTAATGCTGCTTGTTTTATGAATTTTCTCCGCTCCACTATTTTTTTGGTTTTAAATGTAAATAAAAACAGTGCAATATACGAGTAGGTAAAAAAGCCTAAAGTAACGATTGTTACATTCAGAAATAATGAACTCCCTACACTTGCATATTATTTATTTAAATTATGTACGTAACTAAAAAAGATTTCGAAACCTCTTTTACTGGATGGGCCTTTATAGTAGCATCACTACTTCTATGGCTAGGTTGGGTGATAATGCCACATCACATTGGGGAATATATAGAAGCTGGAGACTTCGCTAAAATTGGTGAAAATGTGTGGTTTTGGATTTGGATGTATCGTGTTCATATTTTTGGATGGGTTACCATGGGTATATCCATCTTCGCCCTCGTATCTATGACGGCACGGAGTCCACACCGTATTCTCGTACTGCCTGGAGCAGGTATGATTGTAGTTGGAACATTTACCTTAGCCATAGCTGCTGCATTTTATTACAATTTTGGTGCTGAGGGTGTAGGCAGAACAGCTGGTATGACTCCAGAACAAATGGAGGAATACATAAATGGCACTTGGTTTACAAATCAGTATGTAACCTGCTTTACTCGGTTTGGAAGAATATTTTCTGGCGTTGGATTTATACTTTTAGGTTCAGCATTTGTCAAATGGAAAATAGTAAGTTCTTGGCTTGGTTGGTTTACCATTATTTTTGGTCTAGTAGCTATGTGTGTCATACTATTTATTCCGGTAAATTTTGAAATCTACAAACCATTGTTTCATGTAAAAGCACTTTGGTTAGCAGTAATGGGAGTTTATATACTCACCAAAGGAATACAAATGCCAGAATGATAGCATCTTGCTCATTATTCTAGAATGAAAAAGATAAGAAATAATACTAGACTTTTTCTGTTAGCGTCTCTGACTTTGGGTCTTGCTCCTTTCGTGCCAGAACCACATATTTGGGGTAAAATCAAATGGGTTTTAGGAGGTGCCAATGGCATGTCACCGATGGACTGGTTCGACTTTATTATGCACGGCAGTCCTTTTGTTTTATTGGTAGTTTCACTATTGCTGCGTCTGAAGAAATGATCTAGGAATGCTTAGCAATAATAGCCTCTCTAATTAGTGCAAACCTGCAGGAAGCCTATGTCTCTCGTGAGTTGTGAGTTGTGAGTTAAAAACGAATGATTTAAAACATTTGCGTTATTATTGAATATCCACTCATCGAATTATCATTATGAACAAAGTTGTTTTCTTACTCGCTTTTGCACTTAACACCATTGTTGTACAAGCTCAAACCAGGTATACAAGCCTTTGAGAAGATGTCGCTTGTAATAGTGAAACGAAATACTCCTTTGATTTAGACGGAAACGGTGAAACAGATTTGCGTGTAACTCCAGGTTCAGTATTTGGCGATTTACGCTATGATCAATCGTTTTCCAATCTTGGATTTATTGATTACCTTCTGAACAGCAAAGGCAACGTTGACGTGTTGAGCAAGAATCAAATGATATCCGACACTTCTACCTTTTCCTATTTAAAATCCAGCAAGGACTTTGGAACATCTGATGTAGGAGCAACGAATAAATATATTGGTCTACGATATAAAGTATCAGGAGCCTCACCATATTACTATGGTTGGATGGAGGTATCTTATATTTCTGCTGACAGCATAGTTGTGCATAGTTTCGGCTTTAGTCAGAACCCAGGTGACTCAGTTATGGCTGGCGACCTTCGGAATGTCGTTGAAATACCGGTTGTAAGCATACAGGTAACATCAAGATCGGGGAATTAAATAGTGAATACAAATGGAGAACAATTGCAGATGGTTGCTACATTATCCCCTACAAATCCTACAAATTGTACCGTACAATGGACCATAACATCTAAAGGTGGAGGAGCAACTATAGATCAGAACGGACATTTAACTGCCAATAAATCTGGACTAATAGATGTTGTCGCAACCGCTAAAGACGCTGGTGCTGTCTTTGGGAAAGTAGAAGTGGACGTTTCACCCATAGCTAATGTTGGGTCAATCAACAGGAATAATATTCGGATATACCCAAACCCGACGTCGGATATAGTTCATGTCGCTAATATCAGTGTGGCTCGAATTGAGTTGGTCAATAGCCTTGGACAAATTGTAGGCGAATCTTCTCAAAACTACATTCATACCAATAGCCTATCAAATGTACTGTATCATTTAAAAGTGTAAACACCAGAAGGTGGGCACTTTGTTGGGAAGATCTGTATACAACAAACGGATTGACTTTAGAATAACCCCTTGCGTTGCCTGAAGTGCTTCAGTTTTCACCATAGACTTCATTAAAAAACTTCTGCTTACTTAATTTACGTTCCGTTTAATCTGCACTATTATACTATTTCAACCAATTTATTTTTGGATGAACAATTTGTTCTGTTTGGCGTTTTGTTTAACGAAAAGGCAAAAACGTGAAACAATATTTAATAATCGGCGGATCATCGGGAATTGGGGCAGCCCTTGTTCAACAGCTCAAAGCAAGTGGATATGACATTACGGCAACGTACAACAAATCTGAGAAGAACGATAACGCAGGAATAAAATACATCCACTACGACGTTCAGGACCCAAACACTCAACTTACCGATTTACCAGAAGTGCTTGATGGTGTTGTGTATTGTCCTGGCCGGATTCACCTAAAACCATTTCATCGTATCAGCACCTCAGACTTTGCTGAAGATTATGAAGTACAAGTTCTTGGCGCAATTGATGTTATCCAGCAAGTGCTGCCTAGGCTAAAGAAATCTTATGACCCAAGTATTGTGTTGTTCTCTACGGTAGCTGTTCAAACGGGATTTACGTTTCATAGTGCCGTATCTGCCAGCAAAGGTGCAATAGAAGGTTTGACACGCGCCTTAGCAGCTGAGTTTGCTCCAAAAATTCGAGTAAACGCGATTGCCCCCTCAATTACACAAACGAGCCTTACTGACAGACTGCTCAGTACAGAAGATAAAATTGAAGCGAATGCAAAACGGCATCCACTAAACAAAATCGGGACTGCCGGTGACGTGGCAAATCTTGCATACTTTTTATTAACAGATAAGTCTTCGTGGATGACTGGACAAGTCATCAAACTTGACGGAGGTATTTCAACCCTAAAATAATTACAACAATGTTTTCCATTTTCAAAAAGAAATCGCGCATAGACAAGCTTCAAAAAAAGTATGATCAACTCATGAAGGAAGCGCACAGTCTTTCAACTGTAAACAGAGCGGCAAGTGATCAAAAATATGCACTGGCTGACGAAGTGAACAAAGAAATTGAAGCTTTGATACAACAATCTAAATAATATGGCTACCTACCAGTTTAAGAGAAGCCAGCACGTGCATGCACCAATTGATGATGTATGGGATTTCATTTCATCACCTGCCAATTTGAAAGAAATTACACCCGACCATATGGGGTTTGACATCACTTCTGGCGACGTGCCGGACAAGATGTATCCTGGGATGATTATTAGCTATAAAGTGAGCCCATTACTGGGCATTAAAATGAACTGGGTGACTGAAATTAAGAATGTTGCTGACAAATCATTTTTCGTCGACGAGCAACGTGTTGGCCCTTACGCCATGTGGCATCACCAGCACCATATAGAAGCTGTAGGTAATGAAACTTTGATGCACGACATCATAACCTATACCCCTCCAATGGGTTTTTTAGGTCGCATTGCAAACGGCTTATTTATCAAAAAAAACTTAAACGAAATTTTTGAGTACAGGCGTAAAGCTATGGAAAACAAGTTTCCTCAAAAAATTGATTAGTGCTAATCGATATCTACTAAAATTTTTTCATACAATTTGTTACTTTGAGCTCGGTTCGGGAGAAACCGAGCTCTTTTTCTGTCTGCTCACTTCATGATTAATTGGATAATTTGTATTAATCTTTGTGCTTAATCCAGAAAATTGACAAAAGATTTAGAAACAATTGCTCAGAAGCTTAAAGGGATATTGACAAAACACAATAACGTGTTTCGTGTTACCTCCGAAAAACCAGAGAACTTTGAGGTTAGCGGAACAATTCCCACCATGCAAGGAAAGAAAAAAGTAGAAGGCATTTACTTTGCCAGTGTGGTCCCTAAAGCAAAAGACGTACGTTTTTACTTCTTTCCGTTGTATACACATAAAGAACAAGTAGACCCGTTACTGAACGACGACACAAGAAAGTTTTTAAAAGGGAAGACTTGTTTCCATGTAAAATTTCTAACACCTAAAATTGAACAAAATCTTCAAGAATTAACGGACAAAGCCGTCCACCTTTATCAAGAAAATAATTGGTTAACCAAATGATACACCTATTTCTACGTGCCAAGCACTGGCAGCTTTTTCTGTTATTTTTCGCCTTCCCTTTTGTCATGCAATTTGTTGCTATAGGTGGATTCCTCAGTACATTTCCGCTTCATATCGACCATGAACCAGAACCTGAAGTAATCATAGGAATGGTAAAAAGTCTATTTAAATGGCTGCCCATTATTATCATACCAAGTGTCCTTGGTTTTGCGGGTTGGCTGTGGTCAATATCGGTTGGCTTACACAAAAAACTCCCTCACGGTCATGGCCTTAATTTAACCTTATTCAAATGGTGTATTATTCTGCCCATACTCATTCTAATCGCCATTTTTTATAGTTTGTCCAATATCGTTAACGAGGTTTTTCACTTGGTCGAAACACAGGGAGAACTAGAAGAAATGCCTACGTGGATTGGCCAATTCTTCCTCATATTTCCTTTGGTATTTTTGTCTGTAGGATGCTCTATATACACCTACTATCACACGGCAAAAACAATCAAATTGGTAGAAAAAGGAAATACGCAGCGAAAGCCTGAATTTATTGGAGAATTTTTCCTCATCTGGTTTTATTTCATAGGTGTTTGGATTTTACAACCAAGAATAAATCGACTGCAAGAAGACGACTATGTGACGCCAGAATTAGACGAATCTAAAAACCAGCCAACGAGGTATGACAACTGAATTTGATTCAAAAGAACATTGGGAGAAAATCTACACAACGAAATCGTTAGAGGATGTTAGTTGGTATCAGCCAACGCCAGAAATTTCGTTAGAATTCATTGGTGCGCTTCAATTGAATTTGGATTCAGCCATCATAGACATTGGCGGTGGAGACAGTTTTTTGGTTGACCATTTATTAAAAGCCGGATACACCAACATTACTGTTTTGGATATTTCGGAAGCGGCGATTAACCGCGCCAAAGACAGACTAGGTGACCTTGCAAACCATGTACATTGGATTGTTGAGGATGTTAACAGCTTTGTACCTACAAGACAGTATGATGTTTGGCACGATCGTGCGGCTTTCCATTTCTTAACGAAGCCTGAAGACATTAAACGTTATGTTTCGACTGCCAATCAAGCTTTACAAACATTTGGTTCTTTGATTGTTGGGACGTTTTCAGAAAACGGCCCATTAAAATGCAGCGGCATCGAAATAACACAATATTCACAGCAGAGTATGGTACGAACGTTCGCCGACAATTTCGTTAAAATCGAATGTGCCAATGTGGATCATAATACACCATTCGACACCGTGCAGAATTTTACTTTCTGTAGGTTTAAGAAGCGGTAACAATTTTTAATGTTTAATGCTTAATGTTTAATTGAGTTTATTGATGTAAGACTAGCTGACTCAAGACTTGTTGATCCAAGACTGATTGACTCAGGACTAAAGACGATTGAATTTTAGATCCAAAATCATGAACTAGCCATTTTCAACTTTCAATTTTCAATTTTTAATTCTTAATGTTTAATAGAGTGTATTGACGTCAGACTGGTTGACTCAAGACTTGTTGATATAAGACTGAATGACAGAAGACAAATTGAATTTAGACCCAAAATCATGAACTAGCCATTTTCAACTTTCAACTCTCAATTATCAACTCTCAACTAGATCAATCCCTGAAGCAACGCTTTCATGCTCACCTCTTTCGAAATGATGCCTTCTAACTCATTAATGGCGACGCGTTTCTGATCCATTGAATCTCTGAAGCGGATGGTAACTGCGTTGTCTTCCAAGCTCTCGTGATCTACTGTAATACAGATGGGTGTTCCGATAGCATCTTGTCTTCGGTACCTTTTCCCAATACTATCTTTCTCTTCGTAATAGCAATTGAAGTCAAGTTTTAGCGTATCCATTATTTTCTTTGACAATTCTGGTAAACCATCTTTTTTCACCACTGGTAAAATTGCACATTGATACGGTGCTAAGGCTGCTGGTAAGCGAAGTACCGTTCTAGATTTTCCTTCTCCTAGGTCCTCATTTTGTAGGGCGTTAGTCATCAACACCAAAAACATTCTATCTAAACCAATAGATGTTTCAACCACGTAAGGCACATAACTTTCATTCGACTCATTGTCGAAGTATCGCAGCTTCTTACCGGTAAACGCTTCGTGTTGTTTAAGGTCAAAATCTGTTCGAGAGTGAATACCTTCAACTTCTTTAAATCCGAAAGGAAAATCAAATTCAATATCAACCGCAGCGTTAGCATAATGTGCCAACTTAACGTGATCGTGGTATCGATATTTTTCAGAATCTATTCCTAAATTTTGGTGCCACTTCAATCGGTGCGACTTCCAGTAATCGTACCACTTCATTTCGGTTCCAGGCTGAACAAAGAATTGCATCTCCATTTGTTCAAACTCTTTCATCCGCATGATGAATTGACGTGCTACAATTTCGTTTCTGAATGCCTTACCCGTTTGAGCAATACCAAATGGAAGTTTCATTCGACCCGTCTTTTGGATATTGAGGTAATTCACAAAAATCCCTTGCGCCGTTTCTGGTCTGAGATAAATCTGACTCTCTCCGTCGGTGGCGCTCATTTGTGTACTGTACATCAAATTAAACTGACGTACATCCGTCCAGTTCTTACTACCAGACACCGGGCAAGCAATGCCTAAGTCCTCAATAAGTTCTTTGACTTTATGTAATTCACCAGACTCTAAACCTTCGCTTAATCGTTGGTCTATTTCTGCGATTTTTGCATTGTTTCGTGCGATGTTAGGATTAGTGGCTACAAACTGTTCCTCGTCGAAATCATCACCAAATCGTTTTTTCGCTTTGGTGATTTCTTTTTGGTTTTTAACCCTATATTTTTCCTGATAGTCTTCGATTAAAACATCAGCGCGATATCGTTTGTTAGAATCCTTGTTGTCTATCATCGGGTCGCTAAAACCATCAACGTGACCACTGGCTTTCCACACTTTTGGCGCCATAAAGATTGCCGCATCAACACCTACGATATTGTCGTGGAGCTGCACCATGCTTTTCCACCAGTATTCTCTGATGTTTTTCTTCAGCTCTACACCGTTCTGACCATAGTCATAAACGGCAGACAAACCATCATATATTTCACTCGATTGAAAGACGAATCCATACTCTTTGGCATGGGATATTACGTTCTTGAATTGTTCTTCAGACATTCAAATTTTATTGAAGGGGCAAAGCTACTATTTTCTTTCTAAGGGCTTACCCATCCGGCCAATGCTCTTAGTGTAGGGTTTACCAACCCTATAACCCGGTTTTCACTTTTTTCTTTGATGAAAAAACGAAACAAACGTGTCAGTCTGCCGACGGAAAGTCTTGTCAAAAATATGCTCCTCAACACAGTCCATCACCTCCCCCGCATTTTTGGCAGTCCGTCGCTTTTTAGATCCTGCATATTTTAAACCTAAGCACAGGCTAAAAGACATGTGACTTATTTGATGTGTTTTAGACCCTTGCATCCGGCGACAACAGCTATAGCAAAGCACTAAACCGTATTTCATGTTTATTACAATTTAATAAATATGCATTTTAATGATGCTATTTTATCGAATATGCCCACATATTGGAACAAAATGCACTCCTTATATTAAATATGGCTTATAGCATAAGCTAGAGTGACTAAATGTGTAATTATGCCGTGAATTTAATTCACGCCTTATTTATTGAATTATTGTGACGGCTCAAGTTGAATCACCTTTGCCATATGAGAACCGAGAACAGTATATTTGATTTAGTCTACCAATTAGGCAAAACATCCTTGACATTAAACACCCAGTTGTTTCAAAGTTTATATGGCTTGATTAAGTTAAGCTTCGTATTAGCTATGTGCTGTTTTATTTCTCCAGCACTAAGCCAAAGTTACTTCACAAATGGTTCTGCAAAATCTACAGGCGGTCAGTGTTACCAATTGACCCATGCATCAACAGGGAAAAACGGTTCCGTGTGGTATGCAGAAAAGTTAGACCTCAGCAAGAATTTCGATCTTGAATTCAATTTAAACTTTGGGAATAGGAACCAAGGTGCTGATGGAATTGTTTTCGTTTTACAAACCGTCGGCACTAAAGCACTTGGTGCGCCTGGTGGAGGTTTGGGCTATCAAGGCTTTTCCCCAAGTCTAGGCATCGAATTTGACGATTACAATAATTCACACTTAGGTGATTTAGCAAATGACCACATTGGCATATTGAAAGACGGAGAAATCAACCACAATGGTGCAAATAGTTTAGCAGGCCCGGTAAATGCTAACGCCTCAGGAGAGAATATAGAAGATGGGAAGGATCATCTTGTAAGAATCAAATGGGATGAGGCAACAAAAACAATTAGCGTGTGGTTTGACTGCAGCCTTAGACTGACTAAATCGTACGACATAGTCAACAACATATTTAAAGGTCAACAGCAAGTTTACTGGGGCTTCACCTCGGCAACCGGAGGAGAGTATAATGCACAAATAGCTTGTCTCAGAAATGATATAATCATTCCTGACTCTATACACATGTGCAAAGGCGAGGAAGCACTGTTAAATGCGAGAGAAAGTCAAGACAATGTCTACGCCTGGCTGCCTACCTTTAATTTGAGCAAATCAACGATACGCAACCCAAAGTCTTACGCCACAGAAAGCACAATTTACACTGTAACATATAAAGACAAGTGCGGCATAAAAATTACTGACACGACACATGTCATTGTTAACAGTTCACCAGCTGTTTATGATTTGGGAAAAGACACATTGGTATGCAAAGGACAGATGGTGCCTTTAGCTGTCAAAGGACAATTTGACAAAATAGTGTGGGAGAATGGCTCAAAATCTGCTAAAAGACAAGTATCAAACGATGGGACATATTGGGTAAAGACATGGAACGGATCAGAATGTTTTACGTCAGATACCATAAAAGTTGAAACACTAAGCCCTCCAAGTATTCATGTAAGTGATGGCAGAACATTTTGTACAGGAGATTCACTTCTACTGATCGTTCAGGCTAAGCCAAATGGACAGCCTATCGTTTGGTCAGATGGCTTCACCGCGACAAACCGATATGTGAGCACCACCCAAACGAATACCATTACTGGTCAAAATATGTGCGGTATTGCCTTTGAGGAAATCTCCGTAAAAGAATTAACTATCGAACCATTTAATCTTGGACAAGACACAATCCTATGTCAAGGCGACACTATTCTGAAAAAGGTTTTGATCAATGGGCCATATACATATTTATGGAGCACAGGTGAAACCAACAATACGAAGTTTTTAACTGAGCCAGGAACTTATTGGTTTAAAACAAGTAGAGAACACTGCTCTAACATTGACTCTATCAATATTCACGGTCTTGCTAAACCCGTGTTTAACTTACCACAAAATTTTCTGCTATGTGACAAAGAGGAATACGTCTTAAAATCTGACATAGACAATGCCGAGGTGATTTGGAATGGAAATCTTCGTGCGAAAAATTTTACGATTAAAGATTATAGTGGCAGTCTAAATGTGGAAGCTAAAAACGTATGTGGTTCAGATTCTGCACAAATAGAAATTGAGCTTAAAGAGTGTGCTTGCGATTTGATCTTCCCAAATGCCGTTTCACCAAATTATGATGGGCTTAATGAAACTTTTGGGCCAGTGTCCAATTGTGATAAGTTAATCGAATACACTATTGAAATTTACAACCGTTGGGGGCAAAAAGTATATCAATCAACCGATATCAATCAAAAGTGGGATATGACTTACCTAAATAAAGCTATACCTTCTGGAACCTACATATACATTGCAAGATACACCGCAATGATATCTGGATTTCATATGAAACAATCGACAAATGGCAGACTAATTGTCTTAAGGTAAGAAAAATCAAACGAGGTCATTCTCTTTGCTCTATTCCATATAGTCTGAGCCATCTCATTACTAATGTCTGAAGGACTAAAGTATTGAAGGATTGAAGAATCACAAAAACGATTCTTCGCTGCGCTCTGAATGACGTATAGCGAAATCTGGATTCTGAAATCAAAAATCTCACCATTCAATCCTTAAATCCCACCATATATTTAAAACCGAGGAAACGTATAAACAAAGCCAGCTGTAACAGTTGAGAAGTGCAACCAATTTTTAACGTAACCATCACCTGGTCCTGGATCATCGTCCGAACTTCCTACTGCACCACCACCTAAGTAACGCAGATTTAAAAACGCATTCACTTCTTTGTTGATCACAAGTCCTTGACGAAAGCTTGCATCTAAAATCGCCCCAACAACTTCATTATCACTTCCATTCAAGTAACTAATCGGTGCATAAAAACCATCTGCTTCAAATTCCGAATATGTTTTTTTATTTGGACTATAGCGTGTCCGAAACTTCAAAACTGGCACTGGGCCGATATCTCTATTGGAACGGAACAAACTTCCATCGGTTGATTCAAATGCGATGGTCGCATTTCTAATTTGCAGCGAACCACCAAAAGCGAAATTAAATTTCTCGTCATTAGGTCTAAATTCTTTCATGTAACTCAAACGAAAAAATGGAAAGTTGTATAGGAAGTTAACTCCTGTTCCAGCAGGGAATGTCAAATCATCCACGATCAAGTCGCGACTGAGAAGTGCTGTAGATTCTAATCGTAACGGTTGATATAAGAACGTCCAGATATGCTTTTTATTTACTTCCAATTCGAGCGACATTCTATTCACTGGGAATAACACATCTTGCCCGCCGTCTTTCACATAATTGATGTACGTGCCTGCGCTGCTAAACTGAACGTTGTGTTTTAACACTGCCAAAAATCCAATTTCCGCAACTCCGCTAAATTTTATACTGTGTTCAGTTGAATCTTTCTTTTGTCCAGCATTTCCGGCAAAAGACATTGACCCAATGAGTAGTAACGTGACTAAAGATGATATTCTCGTTTTCATGCGCTAAGATTTATGTGTATTTCTACAAAGTTAACAGTCACAAGAAGAATATGTTCTGAAGATTGTTGGCCTAATGTGTGAAGGAATGAGGGATTGAAGGACTGAAGGATTGAATAAAAAGCATCAATAGCCTATCCTCTTTATTCTATTCTCTATAGTCTAAACTCACTAATCGCCATTGGCTATTGGCTATTGGCTATTGGCTATTGGCAAATTAAATACTGAGCAACAAAATTATGCCCCAACTAGGGTCTATTTTCTATTCTCTTTATTCTCTGTTCTTTTTGGGCTAATGGCTAACTCCTAAAGTCTAACCGCTAATGGCTAGTGCCTACTTCCTAAACACATACCCATTTACATACTCAAACCTTCCATTACCAAGGTCTTTCCAGGCTATGACCGAGAAGTAAAGTTTTTCTGGAGTACAGCCTAAACATGGAATATATTCGAATCGTTCAACAACTTGTTCGTTGGCTGCAAACGTATGCATCTTGCCCATGCCACCGAATTGTCCGCCTCTATTTACCCTATTATGATCTTTACGGTAAGGATCATTCCCAGCTTGCACTTCATTTAAACCATCTTCCATACCATATACTTCAAAATGATAGGTAGCAGATTCCGCACTTGCATTCTCTGCAGCGACTACAACTTCTAGTCTGCCATTCTCCTTAAGTTTATAGTCTAAACCTAGATGCAATCCAGGGTCAGTATCCAATTCCTTTCTCAGCTCAGTCTTCAAATAATCAGCGGCTTTTTCATGCGACATGTTGATGATGTCATACGTGTGCTCTTTTTTATTTACCCAAAGTTGAGGAGAATGATACGTAACCACCAATGCTTTTTCAATAGCTAATGTTGAGTTATTGATAAACACGTCATTGTACTTAAAGTGTGTTGGCAGCATAAAAATGCTATCACCCATTTCGTCGGCTACCTTATTAGAAACAGGAATGCCAAACCGGCCACAACCGCCACAATGGATGCTGGTAAAAAAATGCAAGAATGGTCGATACTTGGTATCAACTGCTGGTACTGCTAGTTCTTCAGTTTTAACCGTATTGTCCGTTTTATCTACTGGAGGAGGCTCCTCTTTACAAGCTACCAGAAACAATGCAGAGACCGTAAGTATCAAAACTATTTTTTTCATAACCATGAGCTGATGATGCAATATACTTCGGGTTGTCGGCTGGAGCTACATTTCTTGACAGATATGAAGCTGTTTTGACTAAAAACCGAAAAAAGTATCTAAAATTTGCGTGTATGACTGACCTACCAAAAATTATTGCATTAAGTAAAAGCGACACCCACAGCATGGGTAAGCATAATCAAGAATCGGTGGAACTAATCGAAGACTTTGGAATTGAAGGAGACGTGCATGCTGGCAAAACTGTGAAACACAGGTATCTTGTTTTGAAAAAACGTGACGCGCCAAATTTGCGTCAAGTGCATTTGGTTCATAGTGAATTATTTGAAGAACTAGCGGAAGAAGGCTTCAACATTGAGCCTGGGATGATTGGTGAGAACATAACCACACAAGGCATCGATTTGTTACACCTTCCAACCGATACAATTCTACACCTAGGTAACGAAGCAAAGGTTCGGATTACAGGTTTGCGCGAACCATGTAAACAGCTAAACGACGTACAACGCGGATTGCTAAAAGCCGTGATATCTAAAGATTCCGAAGGCAACATATTTAGAAAAACAGGTGTGATGTCGGTCGTCACAAAAGGCGGCAAAGTCTCTAAAAACGACGAGATTCGAGTGGAATATCCACCCGAACCTTTTCGACCGCTAGTTTGTGTGTAGCTATTGCTTCACAAAGCGTGAGCGGTATTGCTGTTGCCCCGACTCCAGAACGACAATATAATGGCCGGCTGGCAGCTCGCTAATTTCTATAGCAGCAACACCTTCAACATTTTGAGACTTCACAACCTCACCAGTCAACGTATATACTTGAATTGAGTTTATATGTAAGCCAGCGTCAAATCTTAGTTGACTAGTAGCTGGATTTGGGTATAATTTAATCTGAGGATTTGAAATTCTTGCGAACCCAAGATCATCATCCAGGGCATAAACACCATCGTTTGCAATTGCTGCATATATAATCTTGTTCACCATCACTAAATCGGTTAGTGCACCAACAGCTGGCAACGCGGAGTTATCATCTGTAGCTACCCATTTTTTATTGGCAACGTCTAACTGAACCAATACTCTTTTACTGTCTCCAAACGACTCTGCATAAATTATTCCACCAACACTGTACACATCACCAAAATCTCTAAAATTCGATTGACTAGCATATCCTGGAAGTCCTGTCATTACGGTTTCCCATGTATCACCGTCCGCCGACATTTCAATTTTTTTCGAAGTAAATATGTCGTCATTGACCCGCACAATTACAGATCCATTCGACACTACATTTCCAAGTGTTGAACCACCTTTCCATGTCCAGTTCTTCCCATTGTCGCTCGACACGGCATAACCTCCTTGAAGATCCGCATAAAGCTTACCACCATGATTAAAGAAATTATCTACGCGATTGGCAACGCCACCTGCACCAAATCCTATTTTATTGCTGAACGTAGCTTCTGTCCAGGCGTTCTTATCTGAAGAATAATAAATCTTTGGCTCTACGTTTCCCCTGCTAGAAATGGTTCCAATTACATACATATTACCTGATTTGAAGAATGACCCGACGTTAGCACGTCCAAATTCTACCCAAATATTAGAGACAAACTCACTACCCGATTTAGAACCAAATAATCCGCTTGTGGTACAGAAATAAACCGAGTCGTCAACCAATGCAATTTTGTTCACTGTCCCAAAACGTCCTGAATTTTTATTATTAATTATACTGTCGTAAGACCATGAACCACTTTTGTAGTTGCAGCCATAATATTGAGCCTCAGTATAGAGTGTGCCATTAATATCTAGTAAATTGTTGGCACTTGTTATGAAACCAAATTTTGTACTCCCATTCTCGTCTATATCTCCCAAACTTGCTAGGATGTCTTCTGATTTCCAAAAAGTAAAATCGGCACCTAACCACGTGTTATTAGTCGTCCATGTTGCTCCACTGTCTTTCGATTCATACAACACACCTGTTTTGCTCAATAAGATTGTACCGTCAGCCCTAACGTTTAGTTTTCTGCCGTAATATGGAAGATTCGACATCGCCGCGCCAGTTCCTTCGGTCCAGGTAGCACCATTGTCGTCGGAGTATTGTGGCTGATAACCATTCATACTTGGTGTACAAATTATCCTGTTGCCAACTTTAGCATAGTCATATGTTTTGGCTTTGATATCTAAATTAGAGGCTGATGGTTCATCACCTGTCTGTGTCCAAGTCTTACCGCCATCTGTAGAGATGTGAGTCAAGCCTTTTGAAGGACTGCCGACATTGCAGATTACCGTTTTGTCATCAACATATCTAAGGCCATGTGTTGTGCCACTTAAGCCTGATGAAATCCACTTTTTTTGTGTCGCATCAAAATAATGTGGCGGAAACAAAGTCCCTCCAATCAACACAACTATGCCGTTACTTGTTAAATGTGTTGGTTTCCATAATACTGAACTTCCATCCGTTTCTGATTCCCAAGAATCTCCCCAATCCTTTGATACGTATATTCTGGCTTTATCATTTGTACCCACATACACTAAATTATTAGCAACTGTGATACAGCGAGGATCGACTTCGTCGGGCAAGCCGTTTGCCATCACCGTCCATTTGGTCCCGCCGTTAAACGTCCGGTATAGGTTTTTGTCTTTGGTTACAAAAGCTGTATCGCCTGATCCCCAGACAAAGCCAACAATAGACTCCATTTTTGGCCCATTGGTTGACAAAAACTGTGCTGATGTGCTGGTTGCCATTCCAGCGATAATTAAAATTAGTAAGTGCTTTTTCATTGTCATTCTATTTTGATTCAAAGAACGACAGCACCTAGAAGAAAGACTATACGACAAATGCCGTATATCTAGACCAATCTGTTCTTCTGCGCGACTTTAAGCGCCTCCACTTTGGAATGCACATTGAGTTTTCCGTACACATTTTCTATGTGTTTACGTACCGTTTTAGGGCTGATAATAAGATTGTCGGCGATTTGATTATAACTCAACCCTTGACACAACTGCTCCAATATTTCCGTCTAGCGACTAGTCAGATTAAAATCTTTTGAAGGCTCTACATCTATTGGGTTTGATCGAAGCAGCTTCAACGTTTACATGGCGATACTGGCTGTCATAGGCGCTCCGCCAGTCATTACTTCTTTTATACTTTCTAATACCTTTTCAAACGGTTCGTCTTTCAGCAAGTAACCGCTTGCTCCTGCTTTTATAGCATTAAAGAGATTCTCGTCGTCATCAAATACGGTCGACATCATTATCTTGATGTGTGGATATTGCTGATTTATTATCGACGTGGCCTCAATCCCATTCATAACAGGCATCTCAATATCCATAATCACCAAATCAACCAGTTCTCCTGTTGCCAAACTTTCCAACAAAGATTTTCCGTTTTGTGCCCAAAACTTAAACTGAATGTCGGGATTGGCGGTTAACTGGTCCATCATATTTTGACCAAGAAACACATTGTCTTCTGCTAGCGCTACTTTTATCATCCTACAATATTGCTTCTCATTAAGAAATTATAACATAAGTCATTTGCCCTATTTATCCAACCGGACAGACGTCCCGTTTTTACCAGTTGTTATGCTAAGAGTTGCCCCCATTTTCTCTGCCCGTTGCTCCATCGACCGCCTGCCAAAACCACTTTTTGAGCCATCAATGCCTTTGCCATTATCGGTAATTGTGGCTACCAAATTAAACTCACCTATCGAGATGACAATGTTTATGAGACTCGCCTCTGCGTGCTTAACTGCATTTTGCAGTGCCTCTTGGCAAATGCGCAACGCGTTTACCGCCGTTATCGAATTGAGCTTACCGTGATAACTCGATGTAAAGTCTAACACTACCTGTAGGTTTTTGCTTTGTGCCTTCTGGACTTCACTTGCAATTTTCATCTCAAAATCCTTAACAGTGATGTCTTTGCTTAGCCCCCAAATGGCTGAGCGCAAATCTGTAATCGTGTTTTTAGCGAAATGCTTAACTTCAGGTAAATTATCGACGATATTTTCTCCTTTGAGTTGTTCCAATTTGACATTAAGATAGGTAAGCTGAGACCCAATATTGTCGTGCAGCTCTCGAGAAATTTCAAGCTTTTGTAGCAGCAACTCTTTTTCTTTTGCTTCGCGATTTTTAGCCATACGCTGCAAGACCAAATACCCGATAATGAGCGCCAGCAAAATGCCCAAGACAATAATGAAAATCAAGAATTGACTTTGCTGTTTTTTTACGGCCAACTTACCATTGGTCTCAGCAAGCTCACGTTTGGTTTTTTCTGACTCATACTTTTCTTCAATTTCGTACAGCTTGGCAATTTTAGCTTCACTATGTAAGGTATCTGTAATGGATACACGCGCTTTTAGAAACTTTAATGCAGAATCCCTTTCCCCCATTTTTTCGTTAACAAATGCCAATCGGTTGTACGTTTTCCAGAGCTCACCTTGCACATTATATCTTTCGTAAATAGCCCCAGCTTCTCGATATGCTTTATCGCTCTGCTCGTAATCTTTTCTTGTTCTGTAAATACTCCCTAAAAGACTATAACTGGCGGCTATGTATTTCTTATTGCCAAGTTCTAATCTAAGGTCGAGCGCTTTTCGTGCGTACACCAGCGCGCTATCCGTTGCATTCAGTAAATGAAAATCCGTTCCCATATTGTGTAAGCAAAGACTAATACCATAACTATTACCTACACTTTGAAAATAAGGCAACGCCAAGTTGTTATAATAAATCCCAGAATCATGATCGCCTTTCTGACTAATAAATATTCCAATGTTAGCATAGGAACGCCCAATGTTTAGGGAGTCCCTAATTTTAGTCCTAATGTTCAATGATTTACGTGCATAGGCTAACGCATCATCTGGTCGTTGCTGGTCTTCGAATATTAGAGCAATGTTGCTATAGGCATTGGCCAAACCTTTTTCATCACCAATCGACTCATATATTTTGGCTGCTTCAAAGAAGTTTTCTGAGGCATCTGTCAACTGATTTAAATTCCAATGGAGCAACCCAATATTGTTGTAAGTCGCCGCCATTGTCTTTTTATTCTTTTGTCGTTTTGCATAATCTACAGCCTTATGGTAGGCCCAACAAACCATCATGCTCTGTGGCGATGGATAGGGCCATGGCTTGGTCGATGAGGAGTTTTGCCGAATCCGCGTCCCCATAAACCACATTAAGCGATTGCGCACCCAACTGCGTGATAAGCAGTGAATCTTTGACTTGTGATTTTGCCTGTACACTCAATAGTATAAAACTAATGAGTACAAAGGCTTTGGTTTGGACTGTTCTCATACGACAAGAACTTCAAATTAAAGGCCTATGTCGTGTCAAACCAATTTTTTAAGTCTAAAAGAAATACGTACTTCGCCACGGTGTCGTTAACTTCATTTCTAAAAAGTGACTTCTTAAAAAACGCTGGGATGCTATTTGGCAGCTCAAGCATAACCCAACTCATTTCATTGGTTGTGGTTGTTCCTGCCTTAACAAGACTTTTCCCAGACCCTGGGGTCCATGGCGACATGACACTATTCATGTCTTTAATGGCTGTTGGCGCAGCCTTTTTTACCCTAAAATACGATCAATCTATAATGGTTGAAGACGACCGAAACAAAGCCAAGTCTTTGGTCAAACTTTCGGTAATCATCAACGTCTCTTTTCTGATTATTTCGTACATCATATTACTTCTACTACAAAACCCATTTTCGACTTATCTGGGTTTCACAAAGCCGCCAAGCTGGTTATATCTAGTACCCATCACCATTTTTCTTACCGCAATGGTGGATATATTAAATGTGTGGTGGAATCGAGAAAAAAAATACAAAAAGCTAAGCGGCAATCGTATTGCGACCTTTGTTGGTAGTTCAGGCTACAAACTGCTTCATGGTGCCTTAAAATTTAATGGCCCAAACGGCCTAATTGTAGGCCATAGCCTTGGACAATTACTCAGTGTGGTCTTGTTCTTACCTAAACGTATAAAAGAAAACGCCTCCATTGAAGTAGACCAAATCAAAGCATTATGGCACAAGTATAAATCTTTCAGAAACTGGGCAATGCCTGGGAGTTTGATCAACGTAATAGGTGCTCAAATCCCTGTATTTCTCATCCTGTTCTTTTTCGACCGAGAATCAAACGGTCATTATGGAAATGCTATGAAGCTTACCTATTTGCCTCTGACAGCAGTAAGTTATGCCATTAGCCAGGTTTTATTTGAACGTTTAGCTAGAATTAAGGACAATACATCAGAAGCCATTAAGCTGGGTTATAACATCCTCTACTTTTTATTCTTTCTGGCATTAATCCCTGTTGTGGTAATGGTTGTTTGGGGCGACGTAATCACTCCGTTCATTTTAGGCGAAGGCTGGGAAGTTTCTGGTGTTATGACTCAAATCATGGTCCTGTTCTGTTTTGCCATGTACATATCAAGTCCTTTTGCGGTTGCCTTTGAAGTGTACAATCGACTCAAATTGCAATTTGTATTTACAAGTCTGTTTGCGTTACTGACTGGCACGGCACTGTTAATCACCTTTCATTACACGAATGACATCTATATGGGCTTGATGGTTTTTGCCGTAGTTGGCATACTGGTTCGACTCGGCATGCTGACCGCCTGCTTTAGACTTATTGGCCATAATCCAATTTTCAAACTTTTAGCGGGGATATTTATTATTGCTATAAGTTTGGTCGTTGGCTTTACTTTGCGTTACTGGATATTTTGAAAAAGGTGCTTAAATATATCTTCATCAAGTTAGACCGTATTGTGTTTAAATCAATTATGGGGCTTGCATACCCAAGTTTTCAAAACTTGTATGAGAACGATGTGTACTACTTTCAATTATTCAAACGATACTTCTTCTTTCAAAAAATATTAAGGATTAATGGGTCGGTACCTTGGCCTGTCGATTTTAGATCACAAATAATCAATTGGAATCGAATAGAAAAGGACAAATCGTCTTATCCTGGCGGTAGCATCGGATGCTACATCAATGCTTCGGGAGGTTTAAAAATTGGGAGTAATGTGATTATTGGGCCCAACACCATAATTGCAACAACAAATCATGCCCAAAATGACCATACAAAAATTGGTGAATCAAAGGGTGTAACCATCGGAAACGATGTTTGGATAGGGGCAAATTGCAGCATTGTTCCAGGCGCCCGAATTGGCAACAACGTGACGATTGGCGCGGGTTGCAACATCAGCACTGAGGTGCCTAGTAATGTTGTAGTAAAGCGTACAAGTTCAGCACAAGAATCCTATCCTAAAAAAGGCTTTGCGTAGACTTAAAAAACTATTCAAAAAACTTTTCCATTTTTAATTATTAATAATACCTTTGCAATCCTTAAAAAATTACAATGGCGAATCACAAAAGCGCACTAAAGAGAATTAGAAGCAACGAGGCGAAAAACGAACGTAACAAGTACCAGCATAAAACTACGCGTACTTGGATCAAAAGACTTCGCGCGGCTACTGAAAAAAAGGAAGCTGAAGGATTATTGAAAGAGACTTTTTCAATGATGGACAAATTGGCTAAAAAGAATATCATTCACAAAAACAAAGTGGCTAACTTAAAAAGTAGCTTAACTAAGCACGTTAACGGTTTATAGGCCATTAACTAAAGATACATTTAAAAAAGGCTCTTGGCATTACGTCAAGAGCCTTTTTGTTTTGTGCTATGTCAAACTACATAGCCATTAAAAACCGAGCTGTGGATGAACGTCCACGAGAAAAACTTCTTAACCAAGGCAAATCAAGCCTAAGCACCGCAGAACTTATTGGAATATTACTTTCTACCGGAACCAAAAACAAATCAGCCGTCGACTTAGCGCGTGAATTACTGTACATGGCTAAAAATGACCTTAACCAATTGGTAAAGCTACCATTGAACGAGATATGCTCCATAGACGGTATAGGACCAGCAAAAGCCATAATGATTATCAGTGCACTTGAACTCGGTACAAGAAGAACAGCCCAAGCTGTGGTCATTGCCCAAAAAATAACCTCAAGCCAAGACGTTTACGATTTCCTATCCCACAAAATTGCAGACTTGAGTCACGAGGAATTTCATGTTGTATTACTCAACAGAGCCAACCACATTATTCGGTCCTTATGCATAAGCAAAGGAGGCATGTCTCAAACAATCGTTGACCCCAAATTGGTGTTTAACGCAGCGCTCCAACATAAGGCCTCGGCCATTATTCTTGCGCACAATCACCCCAGTGGACAACTCAAGCCTAGTCAAGCTGACATAAGCCTTACCACCAAATTGACCTCTGCAGGTAAACTACTTGACATACAGGTGTTAGACCATATCATCGTAACCCAAGTCAGTCATTTCAGCTTCGCTGATGAAGGTTTGATGTAGCCATTTGATTGATTTATTCCGCGATGGTTAAACCAACTTTTCCGTTAGTCAATTGAGCTACTTCTGTAAACAATTAGCCATTACATTTGTCTCACTTAAATAGATTTATGCAATCGAAACGTTACGTCCTCATTTTTATAGCTCTATTGGCCATATTGGGTGGTCTATATTTTCTAAAAAAGCAACCAAAAACAGGCAATACGCCAGGAGATTACCAAGATTTTGCTGTTGATCAAACGAATGAAGTCACCATGATTTTCATGACGAATCAATCTGGCGACAAACAAATCTTTTTAAGAAAACAAGCAGATGATTCATGGACAATCAATGACAAACATCCTGCATGGCAAAAAAAGGTAAACTTTCTGCTAAACGAGACTATGGCCAAAGTCGAAGTTCAAGGCCCGGCACCCAAAGCGGCTGTACCCAACATACTAAAGTATATGAGCATTAATGGGATTAAGGTTGAAGTATATCGGAACAACCAACCTGAACCGAGCAAAGTATATATCGTTGGCAATACCACCCCAACCCAATTGGGCACTTACTTCAAGTTTCCAGGCGAAAGCAAGCCAATGATAATGCAAATACCAGGATTTAACGGCTTTGTAAACTCTCGGTATGAGCTGGAGGAAGATGAGTGGGTGAGTCCAACTGTATTCGGTAGCCCAAAATCCGAGATTGAACAGATTGAAGTTACCTACCCAGAGTCTTCAAAAAGTTTCCAGATTGAATCCAAACCGAACGATAAATTTGCCATGACCTCTGAAGTGATCTCAGAAGAAAACAAGAACACGGGTGCCATTAAATCGTACATGACCTTATTTGAAAAGCTGAACTACGAAACCTTCGTTTTTACAACAAGTGATTCGCTCATAGATTCCCTTAGAACGGCCACCCCTTTCTGCACCATCCGTGTCAAAAGCAGCAATCGAGGAATGGACGAACTACAGTTTTACTACAAAGAATCAAACGAAAAAATGCATGGTTTGTACGACAAAGACGGAAACGCTTTGGCTCAAGATCCCTCTCGATATTACGCGTTGTACAACAAAATTGATCGCGTGTTAATTGTACAAGATTACACGTTTAACAAGGTTTTAAAAACAGCAGAAGACTTCATTAATAGAACCAATTAAAATGCATTGGATAGACTGGTCCGTTCTTTTTGGCACATTGGTTTTCATCACCGTTTACGGTATCTACAAAACACGTGGAATCAAAAACGAAGCAGGTTATTTAGCTTCTGACAAAAACACACCTTGGTGGGCGATTGGTCTGTCTATTATGGCAACACAAGCCAGTGCCATAACCTTTCTGTCCACACCGGGATTAGGCTATCAAACCGGCTTAGAGTTTGTCCAGTTTTACTTCGGACTACCTATTGCCATGGTCATCATTGCATTTGCATTTGTACCCTTATACCACAAGCTAAAGATCTATACGGCGTATGAGTATTTGGAACAACGGTTTGATGGCAAAACGCGATTACTAACGGCCTCTTTGTTCTTGGTGCAACGCGGGTTGGCCGCAGGCATCACAATCTACGCACCTTCGATCATTCTCAGTCAGATACTTGGGTTACCGCTTCACATCAATATTCTCGTCATCGGTATTCTGGTCATTTTATATACGGTTTCTGGGGGCACAAACGCCGTAACACAAACCCACAAGCAGCAAATGGCCGTCATTTTCGCTGGGTTGATAATTGCGTTTGTCTTCCTTTATCGAGGACTCTCTGAGCACCTCACAGGCGGAGAAATCATGGAAGTTGCATCAGTTGGCGGCAGATTAAATGCAATCGATTGGAAATTTGACATGCACGAAAAGTATAACATTTGGTCAGGATTAATTGCTGGCACATTTCTCATGTTATCGTATTTCGGCACTGACCAGAGCCAAGTACAGCGGTACATTTCAGGTAAATCAATAAAAGAGATTCGAACTGGCTTATACTTTAATGCCATTCTCAAAATACCCATGCAGTTTTTCATCTTGTTGCTCGGTGTATTTGTTTTTGTTTTTTACCAAGTGAATAAGCCGCCCGTTCATTTTGACGAGCTTGCCATCACTCACGTACAATCGTCTGACTACAGTACACAGTTTGAAGAACTCACAATGCGTAAAAACGCGTTGTTTGAAACACAGAAAGAGCTAATGGAAAGTGATTTTGACTCGTACACCGCTCAAAAGGACTTCTTTGATGAGGAAAAAAACACCATTAATTCAGAGATAAATGCAGTTATTAAACAATCCGGTTACAATGCTCCGGTAGAGAAGGAAAGTGACTTTGTGTTTATCACCTTTGTATTGGATTATTTACCAATTGGCTTAATTGGCTTGCTCATGGCAGTCATATTTTCTGCAGCTATGTCGTCAACAGCAGCTGAACTCAACGCCTTGGCTACCACTACAGTTGTTGACTATTACAAAAATTTAACTCCTGAGACGAAACAGAAAAACATTGTTCGTGTAAGTAAATGGATGACGGCGGGTTGGGGTCTTTTTGCCATAGCATTTGCGTTGATGGCTCAATTCCTGGATAGCTTAGTGGAAGCCGTAAACATTTTAGGATCGTTGTTTTATGGCACCGTTCTGGGCGTATTCTTAGTCGGTTTTTATGCCAAAAAAATTCGCGGAAATGCCGTTTTTATCGCTGCTATAATCTCAGAAGCAGTGGTGCTGATTTTATATTTCTTCGACAAGAACATTAGTGAATTTATCGGGTTCAACATTTCTGTTGGATATCTATGGTACAATTTAATCGCCGCCGTTTTGGTCTTCGTCTTATCATATACTGTTCAAAAAATAAGTCGAAACAAAGGTAAAAGCCCTGTCATAGCTTGACTCTAGCTAGGATTTGCGAACGTCATTTCTTATCTTCGTTAACCCTAATCTACTGTAATACGAATGAAACGATTCCTCGGCTTTCTTATTTTTTCCATTTTATCCATTTCGTTCTCGTTTTCTCAAACTACACAAGACACCATGGACAATCCGTATTGGATTGATATGATGGCAAACCCAAATGTTAACTTTTTTCAAACGCAACGTGCATTCAATTTATACTGGACAGGAAGGGCGATTGAAAAGGGAAGCGGATACAAACCATTTAAACGCTGGGAGTACAATATGTCGCAGATCATTGACGCGAACGGAAACATTCCCGCACCAGGAAGCTTAGAAACAGTCGTAGAAAATTACCTTAAGACACGAGCGCCAGGCTGGGGACCAGGTGGTGGAATAGGAATTGGAGGAACCATAGGAAACGGATCAGCTACGTGCCAAATAACTGGGGACTGGAAAGAAATAGGCCCCGATTATTTGCCTGGAAATAGAACAGGTCAACCAAACGGAATTGGCAGAATAAACGCAGTGGCTTTTCACCCATCAGATTCTAACATTATATATGCTGGAGCACCTGCTGGTGGTGTTTGGATCACAAAAGATGGTGGACAAACCTGGACAACAAACACTGATTCTCTTGCAACATTAGGCGTTTCATCTATTGCAATTGACCCACAATATCCAGACACCATTTATTTAGGAACCGGTGATCGGGACGCGAACGATTCATACGGAAGAGGCATATTCAAATCAACCGACGGAGGTCAAACATGGATTCAATTCAATTCTGGAATGGGCAATGTTACTGTGGGCAAACTCCTCATCGACCCAAACAATACACAAATATTAATTGCTGCCACGTCTAGTGGGATATATAGAACTACTGACGGCGGGTCTAGCTGGACACGAAGAATAACAGGCAACTACAAAGACCTTGTATTTGATGCAGTGAACACAAACATCGTTTTTGCAGCACGAACCTCAGCGCGATTGTACAAGAGCACAGACAATGGTGTAAACTTTAGCCAAGTCACTAATGGCTTACCAACAGGAAAAAGTCGTTTGGCCATAGCCGTAACTCCGGCAGACTCCAACTTTGTTTATGTTGTGGTTACCAATCAACGTACTTTTCAGGGGCTTTATCTGTCTACCAATCGTGGCGGGTCATTTACGCAAATGAGCAATAGCCCAAACATCATGGATTATTCTCACCTTGGAACCGGAACAAGTGGACAAGCGTGGTACGATCTTGATATCGCAGCAGACCCTTCCGACAAAACGATCGTAAACGTTTGTGGAGTCAATATCTTTCAAAGCAAAGACAGTGGGACCACATGGAAAATAAACGCCCATTGGGTTGGCAGTGGAGGTGCACCCGCGGTGCATGCCGACAACCACGTGATGGAGTATCAACCAAACACCAATACCTTGTATTCTGGTAACGATGGCGGCGTATATTTTACAAAAGACTTGGGTAAGAACTGGACCGACATCAGTGAAGGCATGGGTATATCTCAAATTTACCGATTAGGGCAAAGTCAAACACAAAAAAATTACGTTATAAACGGCTACCAAGACAACGGTACCGGTTGGTACGAAAACAGCAAATGGTATACGGTAGTTGGTGGCGATGGAATGGATTGTGTCATTGACCCAACCAACGAAAACTTTGCATACAGCGCGCTGTATTACGGCGATGTACGACGCGTAAAAAATGGATACAGCCAAGGCACAATTGCAAAAAATGGGAAGAACGGGATTACGGAAGCAGGTGGCTGGGTAACGCCATACGTATTGCGCGAAGGTACACCGTCTACTATGTTTGTGGGATACAAAAACATTTGGCGCTCGACCAACATTCAAGCGGCAAGTGTAAACAGCGTAACTTGGACAAAAATATCCAACAACGTAGCTGGATCGAATACAGCTAACATCACCTATTTGGAAAATGCTACGGCCAATTCCGACATCCTGTATGTATCGAGAAGTGGTAACAAATTTTTCAAATCTACGGACGTGAATGCAGCCACACCAAGCTGGACCGACCTGACATCGAGTTTGCTAAACAACTCAAGCGTTCTATGGATAGAATCACACCCTAAGTTTCAAAACAGGCTTTGGATTTGTCAATCCAACAAGGTCTATCAATCAGATAATGGCGGATCAAGTTGGAATAATATATCGACTGGACTTCCAAATATTCCAATTCTGTCGTTGGTATTCGATTCAAGCAGCAAATACCAAGGCATGTATGCCGGAACGTATATGGGCGTGTTTTATAAAGACACGACCATGTCGAGCTGGGTTTGGTATAACGACAATATGCCAATCAATACAAGAGTGCGCGATATTGAAATATATCACAGCCCGAATGGAAGAAGCCAAAGTCATGTAATTTGTGCGACCTACGGACGTGGTAATTGGCGTTCGCCGCTGTACGACGAAGACCAAATAACACCTGTGGCTGGATTTATTGAAGAATCTGTAAAAACCTGTCAAGGTCAAGCTGTTGTATTCACAGACACATCTGAGAATTTGCCGACCAATTGGCTCTGGAGGTTTACCCCAAATACAGTAAGCTACGTCAACGGGACAGACAGTTGTAGTCAAAACCCGCAAGTGGTATTCAACGCAACGGGGACCTACTCCGTCAAAATGTACGCTGAGAATTGTATTGGTTATGACTCTATAGAAAAAACCGGATTGGTGGAAGTGTTACAGTCTATAAAGGCTGCACCGTGCGAACCTGTTGTCAACAATCCAAACAGTAGTGCTGGTATTGGCATTTTTGGTTTAAAGCTTGATCAGTACAGCTACACATCAAGTGGAACTCGAGACGACGGCACGTATATCGATATGGGTTGTACCGAAGTACTAGAACTAAAAACAGACACCTTCTACATCACCGAAGTTACTACTGGCAAGAATTACAAAGAATACGTCAGAATTTACATCGACTTTAACAACGATGGTGATCTGCTGGATGCGGGTGAACTGGTATACGACACATATGAAAAACCAACGCATACGGATACTATAAAAATACCAAGCACGGCCGTTACAAATGTATTGTTGCGGATGCGGGTAATGAGCGACTATAACACGCTTAAAGGCCCGTGCGACACATTAAACTATGGTCAAACCGAAGACTATGGTGTCATCCTGGATGCTAGCATCCCTACACCGCATTTTGGCATTGATACCAATCGGATTTGTGTCAACGACCAAGTAACCTTGTTTGACTCAAGTACAGGCCCAGTGTATAAAAGACGGTGGTACATGAGTAAGTATGGCTTGCTAACTTACAAAACCGATGCAAGCGGCCCAGTCAACTACATTTTACCCGACACAGGTTGGTGGTACGCTGAACTGGTATTAAATGACAGTATCGTATCCAAAAGGATTGATTCGATTGTTTATGTCGCACCCTACCCTACTGCCAACTTAGCTTTTGTTTCGGGCAGCACCGTAGCCTGCGAAGAAGAATCATTGCGGTTAAAAAATACAACAGACAAAAAATTGGGCACGTTTGAGTGGTTTCACAACGGCAGCCAAATGCCAACGCTCGACGATTCTATAATTACGCTAGGCTCAGTATTACAAGCAGACTCAGGCCAATACTATTCAACGATTGAATATAATGGATGCAAGGCGACTAGCAACGTAATTAACATATCTATTTATCCCGTTCCTAAAGCGGTATTTGCCCTTAACGCCGTAGATTCTTGTTTGGGAACCAATAGTTTCGAATTCACGAATAGCTCCACATTAAACGGAGGCAGCATGAATTATAGTTGGGATTTTGGTGATGGGTCTTCTTCTAGTATTTTGACACCAACCCATACGTATTCAGACACTGGGTCATACACAGTCCGGCTAGCCGTAAACTCTCAGAAGAATTGTACAGACACTGCCTACCTTGATGTCCATGTATCACCAAGCCCGAAGGCGAATTTTAACATTAGTGCATCTCCACAATGTCTGACAGGAAATAACTTTGTGTTTACCAATGCGTCTAACATATCGGGGGGCGGAATGACATATGCTTGGGATTTAGGAAACGGGAATACGGCAAATTCAAATAATACATCGCAGTCGTATGCCACGGCCGACACTTTTGATGTTCAGCTCATTGCTACATCTAATCACAATTGTGCAGATACTATTGTTTTGGAAGCCGTTGTTTCTCCAAGTCCAGTAGCCGGATTTGATGTGTTTTCAGTAGATAGCTGTTTTAAAAATAATGCATTCGATTTTACAAATAGCAGTACAATTGCAACAGGCATAATATTCTCTAACAATTGGGATTTTGGTAATGGCACCACCTCGAGTAACGTGGATAATTTCGCCGTTTCTTATAACAGTACAGGTGGATTTAATGTTGAGCTAATCGTCGAAAGCAACTCGGGATGCAAAGACACCATGTCTACATTGGTTAATGTATATGCTAGCCCAACCAGTGGTTTCACAGTGAATGACACCATACAGTGTTTTAACAATCACAATATTGCTTTAACCGAGTTGAGTACGATTACAAGTGGAGCAATTACAAGCTACAATTGGAACTTTGGCGACGGCAACACATTGACTAGTGCGTCTGCACCAGACTTCAATTATGCTTCAGCAGGTAACTACGAAATATCACTGGTGGTGAATACGAATCAAAACTGCGCTGATACTTTTAAACAAAATATTGTAATCAACCCGAGTCCAGAAGTAGCTTTTACAGGAGGCATGGGTTGCATCGGAGACCCAATACAGTTTAACAATAACTCCACAATATCATCTGGCACTAACGATAGGTACGCCTGGAATTTCGGTGACGGCGAAACTTCAACATTGGAACAGCCAACGCGCATCTATGCAAACAGTGGCACCTATGAAGTTAAACTTGTTGTGGTTAGCGACCAAGGATGCGTAGACTCATTAATTGACAAAACTACTGCCATAATCAATGCCAAACCTTCAGCTGATTTCACTTCAGAGAAAATAAGTTCCTTTGAGAATAATACCGAGATGCAATTCACCGAAACAGGTGGAACAGGTATCTCCTGGTCGTGGTATGTAGACAATATGGGAGTTGGATCAGGCCAGTCTTATAATCACACGTTTACCGATACCGGCACCTTTGATGTCATGTTATGGGTTGAAAATACGGACGGTTGTAGAGACAGCGTAGTCAAATCCATTTTCATTTTCCCAGACGCTACTCTTCATGTTCCGACGTCATTTTCACCAAATGCTGATGGCCTCAATGATGAATTTAAACCGCTAGGTGTACGATTTGTAAAAGACTACCACTTGAGTATCTATAACCGATGGGGCAACCTGCTTTTCGAAACTGAAGACCCTTCAAAAGGGTGGGATGGAACTTTTGCAGGCAAGACAGTTTTATCGGGTCAGTACCTCGTTCTTGTTGACATTATCGACTTTAACAACGTGAAGGCGAAGCATCGGGGGATGGTTACGATTTTAAGGTAATTGATAGTTGTTGATTTAGGGCTTCCGCCCTATAACCACGGATTTCATTTTTTCTTGATAAAAAAAAGAAACAAACGTGTCCGCCTGCCGGCGGAAAAATCAAGACTTCAGAAGTTTTCTTTGAACTCTACGAAATGCTTTTCTCTGCTTAGGGCTTCCGCCCTATAACCCGATTTCATTCTTTTTAGGCAAAAAGAACGAAACAAGAAAAGCCTTAAAAATAATAAACCCTTCGTTTTGGTGCGCTTAACCCTCCACGTCATCTAGGCCACCAAAACCCCACATCGCACACCGCCGATTATTTTTGGCCACTCGCGCTTCGCATTGTTGCAGTATTTGTCCGACACAGTACTTGAGCCTTGGCCTACCAAAAATGCGGGGGACGCGCTGGCCTGTGCATTGGGAGCATATTTTTGGGGAGACTTTTTGTTTCGTTTTTGGTCTCAAAAATGAAAATCGGTTATAGGCTGATAAGCCTAAGCGAAGAACAGAAGGCTGGAAAGCCCTTCGCGACCATCAAGAAAAAAATGAAAAGCGGGTTATAGGGGTGCTAACCCCTAAGCAACGAAAAAAATGAAAGCCGGGTCATAGGGGTGGCAACCCCTAAGCAAGAAAAAAGGAAAACCACAATAAACGGGTGCTAACCCCTAAAAGAATCCATAAATTTGAAAAATGCTCTCAAGCGCTCCACTAGCAGAACGTGTTCGACCTAAATCATTAGACGAATACATTGGTCAAAAACACATCATTGGTGAAGAAAAGCCATTGTACAACGCCATAAAATCTGGAGCATTACCTTCCATGATATTTTGGGGACCACCCGGGGTTGGCAAAACCACGCTAGCCCACATTATTTCGCAAGAGCTTAAACGGCCTTTCTTCGTGTTAAGCGCTACCGAAAGCGGTGTCAAACAGGTACGAGAAGTCATAGAAAAAGCCCACAAATCACAATTTATGGGTACTCAAAACGCCGTACTCTTTATTGATGAGATACATCGTTTCAACAAATCGCAGCAAGACAGTTTATTGGGCGCCGTAGAGCAAGGTGTGATAACGCTGATAGGTGCCACTACAGAAAATCCATCGTTTGAGGTGAATGCAGCACTTCTTAGCAGAAGTGAAGTATATGTACTGAAAAACTTAAATGCCGATGAGCTGAAGGAGGTCATTGAACGTGCAATCAAACAGGACTTCGAACTTCAGAAAAAGAAAATAAAACTTAAGGAATTAGATGCACTCATGATGCTATCTGGCGGCGATGCCCGACGTGTGTTGAACACACTTGAGTTGGTTATTAACTCGAAATCGGATGCCAAACAAATAACCATTACCAACGATCTTGTTGAGAAAACCGTTCAACAAAAAAGATTGGTTTACGACAAATCAGGGGAACAACATTATGACGTCATATCGGCCTTTATTAAATCTATGCGTGGCAGTGACCCCAATGCTGCGGTGTATTATTTGGCAAGAATGATTGAAGGAGGAGAAGATCCCATTTTCATTGCACGTCGAATGCTCATATTAGCTAGCGAAGACATTGGAAACGCAAACCCAACCGCTTTGGTTTTAGCGACAAATGGTTTACAAGCAGCTCAGGCCATCGGGTATCCAGAGTGTCGTATTATCCTCTCACAGGTTGCGGTCTATTTGGCGACTTCTCCAAAAAGTAACTCTACCTACAAGGCAATAGGTGCTGCACAAAAGTTAGTAAGCGAAACTGGTAACTTAGAAGTTCCACTGCCTCTTCGCAACGCCCCGACAAAACTGATGAAAGAGTTAGACTATGGCGTTGGGTATAAATACGCCCA
>Ga0209630_10000535_pt1 | contig 43190 bp, 42 predicted proteins | sample COG_01_FD_184745 | JGI IMG/M metagenome (GOLD analysis project Ga0209630, IMG submission 184745) | Pelagic Microbial community sample from North Sea - COGITO 998_met_01 (SPAdes) (version 2) | ecosystem: Environmental > Aquatic > Marine > Neritic zone/Coastal water | place: Helgoland, sampling...
AGCTAAGAAAAAGCCAGCAGCTAAGAAGAAGACTGTAGCTAAGAAAAAGCCAGCAGCTAAGAAAAAGACTGTAGCTAAGAAAAAGCCAGCAGCTAAGAAAAAGACTGTAGCTAAGAAGCGTAAGGCTACCAAGAAAAAGAAAAGGTAGTGTTTATTTTGTTAGATTAAGGACATCGACTCACGTTGGTGTCCTTAACTATTCATAGCTTTTAGAAATTCTTGATTTGATTTTGAGACCCTTAGTTTATCCAATAAGAATTCCATAGATTCATTGGGACTCATAGGGTTAAGGACTTTTCTCAGTAGCCATATTCTATTTAAATCATCTGGTTCTATTAGTAATTCTTCCTTTCTAGTTCCAGATTTCTGAAGATCAATCGCAGGGTATATCCTTTTTTCAGCCAATTTTCTCTCAAGATAGATTTCCATATTTCCAGTACCTTTGAACTCTTCAAAGATTACTTCATCCATTCTGCTTCCAGTATCAATTAATGCCGTAGCTATAATAGTTAAACTTCCACCTTCTTCTGTGTTCCTAGCTGCTCCAAAGAATTTTTTTGGTCTTTGTAATGCATTCGCTTCCATGCCACCTGTTAAAACTCTACCACTCGAAGGTGAGACAGTATTGCTTGCTCTTGCAAGCCTGGTGATGCTATCTAAAAGTATTACTACATCTTTACCGTGTTCAACAAGTCTTTTAGCCTTTTCAAGAACCATGTCGGCTACTTGGACATGTCTTTGTGGAGGTTCATCAAAGGTAGAGCTTACCACTTCTCCCTTTACTGATCTTTCCATTTCTGTAACCTCTTCAGGTCTTTCATCTATTAGTAATACAAATAGTGATACATCTGGATTATTATCCGTTATCGCTTTGGCTATCTTTTGTAACAAGACAGTCTTTCCCGTTCTTGGCGGAGCAACAAGAAGTGCTCTTTGTCCTTTTCCTATTGGGATGAACATATCTATAACTCTTGTTGAAAGTTCATCAGGATCACTCTCCATGTCTAGTCTACTATTTGGATGAAGAGGAACTCTATTGCCAAAACTTATTCTCTCTCTACAATAGTCAGGATCTCCAAAATTAACGGATTCAATTTTAAGTAAAGCTAGATTTTTTTCACCTTCACGAGGTAGCCTTACATAGCCACCAACAGTATCTCCAGATTTTAGAATAAAAGATCGTACTTGTGATTTTGAGACATATATATCGTCGGGACCTGGAAGATAGCTATATTTTGGTGATCGAAGGAATCCATACCCCTCATTTAATATTTCTAAAACTCCCTCTGCATAAATTTCACCTTTACTTTCATATTGAGATTTGAGAATCGCATAGGTTATCTCTTGTCTAGTCATCTTTCCTATGTCATCTATCTTAGAGTCTAAGGCGATTTGCTGGAGTTCTTCAGATTTTAATTCTCTAAGCTCATTTAGATTCATCAAATCTAAACTCTTCTTGCTAGAATTTTCAGTGGTATTTTTAATTTTTTTACTCATTTATTACCTTTGGGATAATTGATTGGGATTTATATTAATTCTTAGTTGTTTATATATTTATAATCATATTTTATGAAATGTCAATTTTTTAATTGTTTTGTATACTATTATTTGATAAGATTTGTAATCAAACAGTAGGTGGAAATATGTCAGGACATTCAAAGTGGAGCTCTATTAAACACAAGAAAGGTGCCTTAGATGCTAAGAGGGGAAAGATATTCACTAAGTTAATTCGTGAGATTACGGTTGCATCAAGAGATGGTGGTGGTGACCCTGATATTAATCCAAGATTAAGACTAGCATTACTCAATGCTAGAAGTGCCAATATGCCTAAAGATACTTCTGAAAGAGCAATTAAAAAAGGAACAGGTGAACTGGCTAGTGATACTTATATTGAAACAACATATGAAGGATATGGTCCTGGCGGAACAGCTGTTCTTGTAGAAGTTTTAACAGATAATAAGAATAGGACAGTTTCAGAGCTTAGAAGAGCTTTTAGCAAGTTTGGAGGAAACCTAGGAGAGTCTGGATGTGTTTCATGGATTTTTAATAAAAAGGGGAAATTCGAGGTACCAATAAAGTCCATAGAGGAAGATTCTTTAATTGATTTATCGCTAGACTTAGGTGCGGATGATGTAATTAATGACGGAGAGGTTTTCCTTGTCTTGACTGAGGTAGATAAATTTGAAGAAGTTAGAAAGGGTCTAGAGGAAAGTAATGTAGATTTTGAAAATGCTGAAATTTCAATGATACCTTCCAATTCTGTTAAAGTGGAAGGTAAACCTGCAGAGCATATGCTTAAAATGTTGGACTTGTTAGATGATTGCGATGATGTGCAAAAAGTTCATTCAAACTTTGATATAGATGATTCTGTTATTGAAGCTTTAATTTAGTTTTTAGATAAGACCCATTCTTTTAACCATTCTTCAAAATTAGGATGAAATTCAATTTCAGTTTTCTTTTCTTTCGAGGGAGTGCTATAAAACATAATCATACCAAAATTATCCATAGCAGCTTCTATTTCCCTTGATTTTTCTGGTTTCGAAACATAACCTCTTTTACATTGGACACCAATCCAAATTCTATTTTCGTTTTTCATATTATAAAGACCAAAAACAATATCGGCGGCTCCCTTACTACCACGACTCTCAATTCCATAAAATTTCAGTTCTTTATGATTCGATATTAAATCAGCTACTTTTGCGTGAGTTTTTTTTTCAAATAAGTATCCTTTTCTGTATTGGGACATATTTACTTATACAATAATTAGTCTTTATAAACAAAATTTTTTGATTAGTTATTAGAGATAAATAGTCTACAATAATAGTCTATTATGAAAATAATTTTTGTTAGACACTGTGAAACTGATTGGAACAAAGAAGAAAGGTGTCAAGGCGTTACCGATCTTGAATTAAACCCTAATGGACTTGCTCAAGCAAAGAAACTCGGAATATATTTCAAAGATAAAAAAGTCGATTATGTTTTTTGTAGTGACCTTAAAAGAGCAAGGCAAACTTTAAATGAAATTAATTATGACGAACGATTTAAAGTTGTATACTCCGAAAAGTTAAGAGAAATGGATCAGGGTGAATTTGAAGGACTATCATTAAGTTACCTGAGACAAAAATATGCTAATGAACTAAGAATTTGGAGAGAAAATCCTGAAAATTTTAGGTTACCAAAGGGAGAGACTCTAGGTGAAGTTAGAGATAGAAGTTTAATCTATATCAAGGATACATTGAAAGATTTACCTCCTAAGAGCATAGTATTGATTGTTACACACAACTTAGTAATTGCATCTATACTTTGTACGATTTCAAATAAGGAATTGAAGTTCTTCGCCGACTTTACTACTGAATCCGGGGCGATATCAGAAGCTACTTTTTCTAATAATGATTTGACCTTAGATATCTTAGATTCTGTCGACCATTTGAAATCAAATGATAAAGTCCTTAAATTTGTAGATGGAGTAGGTGAGGTAGAGGTTGAAATAAGGTAGCGTTATGTTGACAGATGAAATAATTGAAAAAATTAAGAATTCATTGATTAAAGACCCGAGATTCTCTGACCTGGATTTCTCTAATCTTTCACTTTCCATACCTCGCAATACAGACCACGGAGATTTTTCAACTAACTTTGCTATGATCACCTCTGGTAGCTTAAAATCAAAGCCTATTGATCTAGCTGAGGAAATGCTACTTCTATTGAAGCAATCGCAGGATTCTTTTTTTCAGGATATAACAGTTGAGAAGCCTGGATTTATTAATTTTGTAATTTCTAAGGAAATTTATCAAGGCTATCTTGCGGATGTACTTTTAAAAGGTGTCAATTTTGGTTCAGGACCTAAAAATAATAAGAAAGTTCTAATCGAGTTTGTCTCGGCTAATCCTACAGGCTTACTTCACCTTGGGCACTTGAGGAATGCTGCAGTTGGTGACTCTGTTGCAAGAATATTAAAGTTTTCCGGATACGATGTTGTTAAAGAATATTATGTAAATGATTATGGTAACCAAGTACGCCTATTGGGTGAATCTTTAAAAGAAAGAGTCTTGGAAAAATTAAATCTTGTTTTTAATATTCCAGAAGGTGGATATAAAGGTGACTATTTAATTGATGTCGCTGAAAGTCTTTTGATGACTAAAGATTCGGAGTCAATAATGAAAGAGGAAAATTCTTTTTTTTCTAACTTTGCAATTAGCTATCTTACTGAGGAGATAGAGAAAGACCTTAAAGATTTGGACATTAGCTTCGATTCTTGGTATTCGGAGAAGAAAAAGATTCATGACTCAGATTCCGTTATAAATATTAAAAAACTTATACAGTCTGTAGGTGGACTGTATAAAAAAGAAGGAGCTGAGTGGATTAAAACTTCAGATTATGGTGATAATGATGACTGGGTTGTTACTAAGTCTAATGAATCATCTACTTATTTTATGAATGATATAGCATATCACCATGACAAATTCGATAGAGGTTTTGATAAGATTGTTAATGTTTGGGGTGCCGACCATCATAGTCATATTTCCAGATTGAAAGCATCTATGAAGCTACTTTCAAATGATCTAACCAAACTGGACTTTGTTTTGATTCAGTTTGTAAGATTAATAAAAGATGGTCAAGACGTTTCCATGTCAAAGAGATCTGGAACTTATACTACAATTAAAGATATGCTTAATGAGTTCAATAAAGATTTAGTAAGGTTTATGATGGTATCAAGAAGTTCAGATTCTCATTTTGACTTTGATTTGGACAAGTGTAGAGAGGGTTCAGATGACAATCCGATTTTCTATATACAATATGCAAGCGCAAGAATTAACAGTATTTTAAATAAAGATGATTTAAATAAGCATGATATGGAATCTGCTAATCTAGCTCTCTTGACAGAAGAAAAAGAGATTGGGCTCATAAAAAAAATATTAAGTTTTCCTGATACTGTAGAAGAAGCTTCCAATACAATGTCTCCTCATAAAGTTGCTTTTTACTTACAAGAGCTTGCTGCAATTTTTCATAGTTATTATAAAAATACAAAAGTTCTAGTTGAGGATGATGAATTAAGCAAAGCAAGAGTCTTGCTATTAAGTTCCATTAAAATAGTTTTTATAAATGGTTTAAATTTGCTTGGTGTATCATCACCAGAAAGAATGTGATAAATTCTATTATTGAAGAGGAATTATGAATAGCTATATTGAATTTATTAACCCACATAATATTTTTATTTTTACAATAACTATTCTTTTATGTTTTAAAGGATGGTCAGCCCTTTTGAATAAAAATGAAGACGATGTTTATAGTAAAACTATTCTAAAGGCTACTAAAAGTTCAAAGGGATATCAGGATGATACTGTTATTTCAAGTGTCTACAAAGAATGGTGGACATATGTAATCTCACCCATCGAAGATAATTTAGTAAAAGTCAAGATTGATCCCAACTTTTTAACTCTGATGTCCTTCCTTGTTTCTTTCTTGACTGCTTATTTATTTTCAGTGGGCTCGATATTCTTTGCATCTTTAGTTCTCTTAGCAGGATCGAGTTTTGATATTCTAGATGGAAGGGTTGCTAGGATTAATTCGGTCTCATCTGACAAGGGTGCTTTTTTAGACAGCTGTCTTGATAGATTCTCAGAGATTGTGGTTATGTTTGGCCTTTTAATATTCTATTCATCAACTTATTTTGTTTATTTTATATACTTAGCCGCCGTATTTGGTCTGACTGTAAGTTATGTTAAGGCTGCTGCGGAAAACCATGGGTTCCAAACCAATATTGGAATAATGCAAAGACCCGAAAGAGTAGTGTGTCTTGGTTTAGGTGGTTTGATAAGCGCATCTTTAGAATATTATGGGATTCAATTATTTGGAATCGAGCATTTAATATTTATGCTAACAATAGTTTTTATTACTATTCTTTCTTTGTATGCGACTATTCAAAGATTACTGCTTGGACTAAAATAGTGTTATTTAGTGCTCTCTTTAATTCTTGAAGCCTTCTTGGAAAGTCCTCTAATATAATAGAGTTTAGCTCTTCTAACTTTTCCTTTTTTCTTAACATCGATTTTATCAATTTGTTTTGAATGAACCGGGAATATTCTTTCGGTACCTATACCGTAAGAAATTTTTCTAACAGTAAATGTTTCCCTTATGCTAGCACCACTTCTTGAAATTACTATTCCTTCAAAAATTTGTATTCTTTCTTTCTCACCTTCTTTAATCTTATATGAAACAGCCACTGTATCACCTGATTTAAATGGTGGGATTTCTCTTAGACTTTTTGTTTCTAATTTATCTATAATATTCATTTTACACCTAAAAATTGCAACCGAAAATTCTATCCAATATTATTGCAACAGCACTCCTCACGGATAAATGATTATATTCATAATAACTACCAACAGGCTTTAGAACATAGTCTGCATTATCTAAAACTTCTTTAGTTAAGCCCCAACCAGTTCCAAAAAGAAACAAATAAGGACTATCATCCGTATCTAAATTACGTCTGATGTCAGAATAATTAACCATATTATGCATAATTCTTCCATCGGTTGCAACTATTTTTGGTTTTTTTCCATGAATTTTCTTGATTGCTTTAATTGCGTCAGAGATGCTATTTTTTATTTCTATATTCTCAAGTGCTTTGTGTTTAGTACTATCATTCATGATGTTAATCCCTTTTCCCCAGTAATCTAAAACATTCTTAGCTAATTCTCTCTGTTCTTTAACAGGGTGCGTTATATAGTACTTCTTAATACCGTAAGACATACAGGCTCTAGCTATATCTTGTATATCAAGATTAGTTAGCGATGTTTTAATCACTTCACCTTTGATATTTTGGATTGGATAATGAACCAAGGCTAAATATGCATTGGATTTAATATCACCCCTCTTTACCTTTCTTAGCAACTCTCTTTCATCAATCTTTAGCTCTGTAGTCTCTAGTAAGTCTTCTCTACGTTTTAGTGTTGATAAAATAGATTCTTGTCTATTAAAATTCTTAATTTTCTTGTGGTTGCCACCTGTAATTAGCTTAGGTACTTTTCCAACTTTTAACTCGGCTGGACGGGTATAAACAGGGTGCTTTAGGAGAGAATTGCTTAGGCTGTCATTGTCAACTGATTCCTCATTTCCAATAACTCCTTTAACCATCCTACTTATTGAATCCATAAGTATAACAGCTGGATATTCACCCCCAGACACAATATAATCTCCAATTGAGACTTCTAAGTCTGAGTATTGATCTATAATTCTTTCATCAAATCCCTCATATCTTCCACATATGATAGATATATTCCCCATTTTTGACATTTCCTTAGCTAAATTATTATCTAGCTTCTTTCCCTTAGGAGTCAGGAATATCACCTTAGTTTTTGGATTAGATTTCTTAATCGCATTGATAGCCCTAGAGGCGTTTTGATATTTTATCACCATGCCTGGCTCTCCACCAAATTGCTTATCATCTAAGCGATCTCCATCATTTAAATAGTCCGAGTATGAGAATATGTTTACTTTAATTTTGTTTTTTTTTATTGCTTTAGATAAAACCCCATATTTAAGACTTGGTTTAATTAGTTCTCTAAAAACACTTAAAATATTAAATATCATAAATTAGAAATTTCCTCAATATTATTAACTATTATATTTTTTTCTTTTAAATCAATTGAAACTATAAACGAACTATTCATAGGGACGAGATATGTTTTTTCTAGGTAGGAAACCTCAAGAAGCAAAGTTACCTTGGATCCCAATACTCTTAATACTGTTCCATATAATTTTTTTGAAGAAGAAATAATATTAAAATTAACTAAATCATAATCTAGATATTCATTTAGATTAAAATTAGGTAGGTCTTCATAATCGGTCATAAGTATTTTTACAAATCAATGAGATAAATTTTGTCTATTGTTCAACAATTTCTAGAACAGCTCTTCTTTTATCTTTTGCAGCAGCAGCACCCAAAAGAATTCTCATCGCTTTTGCAGTTTTTCCTTGTTTTCCTATTATTTTACCTAAATCTTCTTGAGCTACTTTAAGCTCGTAAACAGTTGTAGTGTCTCCAGTTACCTCATGTATCTCTACTTCTTCGGGCTTATCTACCAGAGAGCTTGCAATCGACTTAATTAATTCCGCAACTTTATTCATTTTCGACCTCTATACTGAATTATACAACACTTAGATTAAATAAGCTCATATTTCTTTTTCCTAGCCAGAATTTAAGCTTTTTCTGCAGCTTCAGGAGCTTTTTCTTCAGCAGGTGCAGCTTCAGCTTCAGGAGCTTTTTCTTCAGCAGCTTCAGCTTCAGGAGCTTTTTCTTCAGCAGGTGCAGCTTCAGCTTCAGGAGCTTTTTCTTCAGCAGGTGCAGCTTCAGGAGCTTTTTCTTCAGCAGGTGCAGCTTCAGGAGCTTTCTTTGGTTTTCTTTTTGGCTTATCTTTTACTAATTCTGCATACTTTTCTGGATCTGTTAGTTTTTGAACTCTATTGCTTAATTGAGCACCTTTCTTAACCCACTCGTTAAGTTTTTCCATATTTATTGATACAACTGAAGGCTCTTGAAGTGGATCATAGGTACCTAGGATTTCTAAAAATTTTCCATCCCTTGGAGATCTAGAATTAGTTGCTACTACTCTGTAAAAAGGTCTCTTTTTTCTTCCTAATCTTGCTAGTCTAATTTTTATCATAATTCCTCCGTCCATTAATAATGATTAAAATTAATTAAAATTCAACATATTTTTAGATTTTTTTTTAAATTTACCCATATTCTTGGACATCTTCCTCATTTGAAGAAATTTTTTCACTAAAGAATTTATATCCTGAACAGAGGTACCACTACCTTTTGCAATTCTTCTTCTCCTGCTACCATCAAGTAAACCATGATCTCTTCTTTCTTTTTTTGTCATAGAGTCTATTATTGCAACTGTTCTTTTTAATTCTACATTAGCTTTATTAAGTGCTTCATCATCACTAGAGAGTTTTCCTAGACCAGGAATCATTGACAATGTGCTTTTCAAGGAACCCATTTTACCCATTGATTTTATCGCATCTTTGAAATCATTAAAATCAAATTCATTCTTTTTAAATTTATCAGTTAGTTTTTCTGCTTCTTTTTCGTCTATGGCACTAGAAGCTTTTTCAACTAAAGATACCACGTCACCCATTCCGAGAATTCTAGAAGCCATTCTGTCAGGATGAAAAACGTCGAACATATCAAGTTTCTCGCCAAAGCCATAAAATTTAATTGGCTTTCCCGTAATATATTTTGCTGATAATGCCGCCCCACCTCGGGCATCACCATCAAGTTTTGTTAAAAGAATCCCATCTATAGTTACTTCGTCGTCAAACTGCTTAGCTACATTGATTGCTTCTTGACCTATCATTGAATCTATAACTAGAATAGTTTCGTGAACTTTTACTTTATTCTTTATTGATTTAAGCTCATCAATCATGCTTGAATCTATCTGTAGTCTTCCTGCAGTGTCGATGATAAGTGTATCAAAACCATTATTGTATGCATGCTCATGTGCGCTGCTACAAATATCAATAACATTCTTAGAATCATTAGCTATAAAAGGTACCTTGATTTGTTCTGAAAGGATTTTTAATTGCTCTATAGCAGCAGGCCTATAAATATCTGCAGATACAAGGCAGGGATTTCTTTTCTCTTTTTCTTTTAGGAATTTTGCAAGCTTAGCCGCAGTGGTTGTTTTCCCCGACCCTTGCAAGCCCGCCATCATAATAACAGCTGGAGGCGTGACTTTAATATTTAAAGGCTCGGTTTTTTCTCCTAAGAGATTTACAAGCTCATCATTAAAAATTTTTATAAATTGTTCACTTGGGGAGACACTTTTAATTACTTCTTGTCCAAGAGCTTTCTCTTCTATGCTTTCAACTAAACTTTTAACTACCTTATAATTAACATCGGCCTCAAGAAGACTCATTCTTATCTCTTTTAATGAAGCTTGTATGTTTTCATTACTAATTACGTTATTCCCTCTTAGTTTCTTAAAGGAACCACTTATTTTATCTGTAATTTTTTCAAACATATTATAATTATAGCATTAATTCTTATCTTCTTTCTTTGTAATAGTTTTTTCAGGTTTTATCATTTCGAACTTAGGTTTAAACTTTGAATCTAAATATAACCTAGCTTTAAAGAAAGGCTTTCTTGCATTTTTTCTTTTAGACTTGAATTGTAATATGTTAGTTTTTTCACCATTAAATAGCTTTTTTGCTTCGTCTAACGGTAGGGAAAACTTCTTCTTCTCAGCTTCGTCCACAGAGTTTAGATATGGTGACAAAATTAGAGTTGATATTCTACTTGCCCCTTTTTTCCCAAAGTAATAGAATTTATCATCATAAAATACTTCCGAGTTTATAAAGTCGAAATAACCCAAGCTAGACTTTTCTTTCAAGTCAACTTCTTTTTCTTGCCCCCAATCTAATTCATACTTTCCAGTTTCTTTAAGTACTACATCTGCTCCGTAAAAAGTTCCAAATCTACTTAAGAAACCTTCAAGTTTAATTCTTCCCTCTTTCCCATTAAAAGATTTAATCAGTTCTATAGCTTCATCTCTGCTGACAGGTCTGCCTGAAATAATTTTATTTATATTAGTTGAGTCATCTGGCTTATCGGTTGTGAATCTATTAAATGTCTCCATTACAGGAAGCCCTGTTATTGGGCAATCTATACCAAGTGGCCTAATGAATGTGTCGGTATCTACACTTACTGACTTAGCTTTTTCTATTATTTCGTCTCTTAGCTTGTCTGTTTCTGTCATAAAAGCATCATATGAATATTTTTCTTCTTCCATCTCTTTAAGCTTTAGCTCCCATTCACCTGTAAGATTTGCTTCGGTTAACCTTTTTAGATCTAATATCTCTAGATCTTGAATAAGTTGTCTACCTCTTATATGAGAAGCAATACATTTTTTACCGTTCTCTTCCTCGGTTCGAAACAAGTAACTTTCTCTAATTAAATCTTCGATAGTATTTGCTCTAGTAGCTGGTGTACCGATTCCTTTATTTTTCATTGCCATAGCAACTTCTTCATCACCTGAGTCATTGCCAGCGGTCTCCATAGCCCTAAGTAAGGTAGCATCGGTATATCTTGGCTTTGGGTTAGTAAGACTTTCTTCCATTTCTAATTCAAGACATTCAGCTTTTTCATTTTCCTCAATTGTATTAAGTATCGTTTCAGCCGTGTTGCTTTCAAGTACCTCTTTCCAACCTTTATTAATCAGAATCTTCCCTTTTGTTCTAAAGTGGCAATTTCCAATTTGAGTATCCCTAATTGTTTCTTGAGTTACAACGGGGGGATAGAATATTGCCAAGAATCTTCTAACAATAAGGTCATAGATTTTCGTTTCTGGCTCAGTTAGTTTCCCACTAGCAGGTAGTATATTGGTCGGTATTATAGCAAAGTGGTCAGAAACTTTCTTTGAATCAAAAACTTTTTTATCTTTATTGTTTACTAGACCTTTATCTATAATATTTTTTGAATAAGTTTCATATTTGGAATTTTTGAATTTACCTAATGTTTCAATTACCTGACTAGGGTAGTCATCAGGAAGCCTTCTAGAATCAGTTCTAGGATATGTGATATAACCTTCACCGCTTCTAGGTTGATATAGACCTTGAGTTATTTGCAATGTTTGTTGAGCCCTGAAGCCAAATCTACTATTTGCTTCTCTTTGTAGACTAGTTAAATCAAATAATGCTTCAGAGTATTCCTTTCTTTCCTTCTTTTCTTCATTTATTTCGCCAATCTGATCTTTACACGAAGATATTATAGAATTTGCATTCTCTAGATTAAAAATTCTGTCACTTTTTCTTATTCTTCTATCTTCTTCATCGAAATCCTTATTGTTAAAATCGTTATCGTAATATGTCCCTTCATATTCTCCAGAATTTATCTTAAATTTTGCTGTAATTTGAAAATATTTTTGAGAAATAAAGTTTTCAATCTCAATGTCACGATTTACAACTAAACTTAAAGTTGGAGTTTTAACTCTTCCTACAACCTGCTTATTGAACCCGACATTATATGCTTTGCTTGACCATCCAGTTATAGCTCTAGTGCCATTCATTCCGATTACCCAGTCGGCATGTGTTCTAGCTAAAGCCGAATCCTTTAATCCTTTAAAGGCTGTATCGGGTTGGATTGAAGTAAAAGCTTTCGAAATTCCATCTTTAGTCATAGATTGAAGCCAAAGTCTTTTTGAAGGCTTCTTAATTTTTAGATAACTAATAACTTGATGATAAATTAATTCGCCTTCTCTACCTGCATCACATGCATTTATTAAAGAGTCTACATCTTCTCTTTTGCTTAACCTCTTAATTAAGTCCACTTTAGATTTTACTCTTGCAATGGGTTGCAACTTTTCGGGTCTGCTTAAAGGTAATAAATCTAAGCTCCATTTTTGCTTAGGTTTCTCATATTCTACAACATGACCTTGAGCAGAAGTAATTATGTAATCATTGTTTTCAAAGAATTCATCTTTTCTAGATTTCTTGCTAATAGACAAAGCATCAGCAATTAAATTTGCCACACTTGGCTTCTCAGCAATAATCAAAGATTTCATTGAACTCATAGAAACCCAAATTTATATAAAGAAAAAATTATGTCAAATTTCTTTTTTTTAAATTGGTACTTAAGTTCCCTTAATTATTGATTAAATTATTTTTATTAAACCACTCAATTAGTTTAGTCAGAATTTGTTCACCATTAAGATATTTTATTCCTAATTCATCGATAGATCTTTTAGAACTTGCTTGGGCTCCAATCTTTATTGCTTTTAATCCATCAACTGGAAGAGAAGGCCTTTTTTTAGTAAAAAAACTAATAAACTCAGAATAGTAAGATACCAATGCAAGAAGCAGATTAGGTGTCGTTTTAGTTATTTTTTCTTTTTTCATTATTTCGCAAACTTTATCAAAGACATCACCTATTTTAATATTTTCACCTACTACAACATATTTAGACCCCACTTTTAAATCTATAGCCTTAATCATTACTTCTATTACATTGTCGATATATACAAGAGGTATATATGAGTCAGGAAAAAATTTTGCTTTAACTTTACCATTAGCTATTCCTAAAACTGTTTTACCAAAAGTCTTAGTGTCCTGTGGTCCGGTTACAACGCCTGGGTTTAGTGTAACAATCGGAAGCCCACCTTTTAAATATTTTTCTGTTTCCTTTTCTACTAAGTATTTAGACTTACTATAGTGACTTTCAAAGTCCCCTTGATGTATGGATTCTTCGTTGGCAATGATTCCTTCTGGTTGCCTAATTGCCGCTATACTACTGATATGAACAACCTTCTTTAAGGAAGCCTTTTTAGCTTCTTCAAAGAGATTAATAGTCCCCTCTACGTTCACATCATAATAGGTTTGGTTGTTTGGGAGCCACCAGGATGCAATATTTGCAAGATGAAATAGAACCTCAATATTTTTAAAAATACCAACTAAAGATTCTTTATCTGTAACGTCACCTAAGATACATTTAAAACCTTCAGACTCTAATCTAAGAAAGTCATTTTTTTTTCTAACAAGTATTACTACAGAATGACCCATCTGTTTTAGCTTATTAACTAAAAAAGGACCAATATATCCTGTAGCACCGGTAACGAGTATGTTCACTAAAGATAATCCTAAAGAATAATTTTCTTATCTTCTGTAATAATCTTACCTTTTTCTTCCCCAGCCTTTTCTTGAGCTGCTTTCTGGGTTTCTAGAACTCTAGCCTCAATAAGTTTAAATAACTTAGCCTGAAAATCTTGATCAAAAGCACAAACTCGAGGAATTATATATCCCATAGCAGCAACTTGTACAAAAAATTCTGCATTTGCCTTAATGAAGTCCTCGGGGACATCACCATAGGCCTGCTTTAGTTGTCCATAAATCGTTTCTTGTATTGAATTGACAATATCAGCAATAGTATCAGCCCCTTCTTTTGGTTGCTGTTGCAGTCCTAAGTTGAAGGCATTGGCTATTGAACTCTGTATTGCCTGTATTGCCTCTTCAGGACTTGGTTGCTTATTCTCGTCTTTAGTTTCTTCACTCATATTAAAGCTCCTTATATTATCTATTTTAATACATTATACTGTTAAATAAGTTAAAAACTATGAGCAAAAAAATAGATGGTGGCTTTGCAATTGTTAAGACACTAAAACAACTTGGTATCAAAGATATTTTCACTTTAGCTGGTGGACATATCAACCCTATATATAATGCTTGCAAAGAAGAGGGTATTAGACTGATTGATTGCCACCATGAGCAAGGCGCTTCAATGGCAGCTGATGCTTATGGAAGAGTTACAAAATCTCCTGGCGTTTGTTTAGTAACAGCTGGTCCAGGACTTACAAATGTAGTTACTGGAATGTCGGGCGCTTTCTTGTCTAATTCTCCGTGTATTTTTCTTTCTGGTAAGTCAGGAGTTGAAGAACTTGATAGGCTACCACTTCAAGAGATTGATCAAGAAAATATGGTTAGACCAGTTACCAAATGGGCTAAGACTGTTTACGATACAAAGAGATTGTCAGAATATACAGCACAAGCTTATAAAATGTGTACCACAGGAAGACCAGGACCCGTATATCTTGGTTTCCCTCATGAAGTTCTATATGATGAAGTTGATTCAAGTCAGCTTGATAGTCCACAAATTGAAACACTAAGGAATCCTGAAATGTCTGATCAGGATTGTGAAAAGTTCAAAAATCTTCTATCAAATTCTTCAAGACCTGTGGTAATAAGTGGAAGTGGTTCCTGGTATTCAGGAGCAGAAAATTCCTTAACAGAATTTGTTGAAAAAATTAAAGCTCCAATTTTTACTTTAAATTTTGGAAGAGGAGTTGTTTCTGATAACCATAAGAATTGTATGGGGCAAGCAAGTCCTTCAGCGCTTAATGGCTTTAAAAAAGCTACTTCTGAAGCTGATCTGATTATTCTTTTGGGCGTCAGATTAAGCTTGTATATTGGCTGGGGTAGAACCTTTAATCCTGAAGCTAAAGTAATTCAGATGGACATAGAGCCCGAAGAAATAGGTAGAAATAAACCTGCTGATTTACCAATTTTCTCGGATATTAATAGAGCAATAATAAAGTTAAATTCATCAATCGGCGATAATTTTGATTTTTCAAAATGGCTTACAGCTTGTGAAAATTGGAAGAAAGACGAGTGGGCTGAAGTTGACAAGTTAAAAGCTAGTGACGAAAAACCGCTTCATGTATTAAGAGTGGTAAAGGCAATAGAAGATTACTTTGGTAATGAAGCTATGATTTGTATAGATGGTGGAGATACACAAGCCTGGACAGACTCAACTTATAATATTGATAAACCTGGAATGTATGTAAAAGGTGGTCCATTAGGATGTATGGGAGTAGGTGTACCTTTTGCTCTAGGAAGTAAGACAGCATTTCCTGATAGACAAGTAGTACTTATAACCGGAGATGGTGCTGTTGGAATGAACTTAATGGAATTTGAAACAGCAGTTAAACACAATCTTCCATTTGTTTGCGTAGTTTGCAATGATCAGTCATGGGGGATGACTAAGCATCAGCATTGGCTTACTTATGGAAACGATAATACGCCCGCAGGTCACGAGTTACCGTTTATAAAGTTTCATGAAATTGTAATAGCAATGGGTGGTCACGGTGAACTAGTTGAAGACCCAAAAGATTTGATACCAGCCATGGAAAGGGCTACCAAATCTGGCTTACCTTCATTGATAAATGTTATGACAAATCCAAATGCCACTAGCGCGGCAACTCATGCAATTACAGCAATGATGACAAGAACTTAGCCTAACAAGCCTCTTCTTATAGTCTATTTTTATAAGAATATCTTGCATAATCTAGAAAATCCCCAAGATTAGATTTTTTTCTATTACTATGACGTTCTTTAATATAATTGAAAAGTACATCTTCAAGAACTTGATTCTCGGTTTTTATGATTTCTCTAAAAATTAAATCATTAATCTGTAAAATTTTATTTGTTATCTTCTTTTCCTCTTCCTTAACCTCGCCAAATATTAGCGTATCAATTTGATTGAATCTTGACCAATTAATGTAATCGAAACTTGTCTCAAGTAGGGGAGCCCCTTTAATATCTGAGGGGGCCAAGCACATTTTTGAATCTGTATTCTTCAGCACTTTATGTATAGATTCAATATCTTCATCCAAAAGAGCACAACCATTCATTAAACGAAGTTTTTCTTCAACTAAGCTTGAGCCAAATTTAATTTTCATAAAATATAGTTTGTTTGAATCTTGATCAGTATAGTACTCGCCATGAAGACGTTTATCTGCATATTTTTTGTTATTGATAACAAAATTCATAGCGACAAATAAGTTGAATTGATTAATATTTGATATTTGAATTTTATAATAATCTTTATTTTCGTTATCTCTATATTCACCCTCTGAAACTATTGATAGGAATTTAATTTTACTATTGTTTGGTATTTCTATAAAATCTGATTGGCTATTTACAGTTACTTTCTTATACAATTTCTTTTCATTTGCTGAAAGGATTTGTTTTTTATTAATTAAATTAATTTTTTTGTTGTATTCATTATTATATTTAATTCTTGCTTGAACTTCATCTTTAAGCTGCAGATTAATATATAAGTAGTCTCTATAATCGTTATTACATGTAGCATGATATTGCTCAGGTAAATCGTTACAAAAAGTTCTCTTTTCTCGTTTTATGAGTGACCAGTCATTGTATTTTACAAATCCAAAGATAAATAAAAAAATTAAAAGTATTGATGAACACCCTTTCCCAATATTATTCATAATACGTATTGCATAAATTGTTCATTTTATAACCCAAAGCAAATTTATTCTTTACTTGTCAATACAGCCATAAAAGCCTCTTGTGGTATTTCAACACTTCCGACATTCTTCATTCTTTTCTTGCCCTCTTTCTGTTTATCTAATAGCTTTCTTTTTCTAGAGACATCTCCACCATAACATTTAGCTGTAACATCTTTTCTTAGTGCTTTCACCGTTTCACTGGCTATTATCTTCGATCCTATTGCAGCTTGAATTTTTACTTCAAATAACTGCCTAGGAATTATTTCCTTTAGTTGTTCAGTAATATCACGTCCACGATAGTATGAATTTGATCGATGAGTTATAAGTGAAAGTGCGTCTACTATCTCACCATTTATTAAAGTATCTAGTTTAACTAAATCAGACTCTACTAATTTTGTTGGCTCATAATCCATAGAGCAATAGCCTTTAGTTATTGATTTAACTTTATTATAAAAATCATAAATCATTTCTGATAAAGGAATTTCATATTCAAGAATAAGTCTTTCTTCAGAAATAAAGTTTATATTTTTTTGGACCCCACGCCTTGACTCACATAGTGCCAATAAGCCACCCAAGAAACTTTTAGGGGAATGAAGACTAATTATAACAAAAGGTTCACGTATCTTATTAATCTCACTTAAATTGGGCAAGTTCTTTGGGTTGTCTACTTTTACTACTTTTCCATTTGTTTTATCCACCTCATAAACAACAGTAGGAGATGTAGCGATTAAAGATAAGTTAAATTCTCTTTCAAGTCTTTCTTTTATTATCTCCATATGAAGCAAACCTAAGAAGCCACATCTAAAACCAAAACCTAATGCCGCTGAATTTTCTGCTTCATAATCAATTGAAGAATCATTTAAGCTTATCTTCTCTAGTGCTTCTTTTAATTGTTCATAAAAGTTTGAGTCTATAGGATATAAGCCACAAAAAACCATAGGCTTAATGTTTTTAAAGCCTTTTAAAGCTTCAGTAGCAGGTTTCTCAGTTAAGGTTACAGTGTCGCCCACCTTTGCGTCACCAAGTTCTTTTATCGATGCTGTTATAAACCCTACTTCACCAGTACTAAGAGTTTTAACTGCCTTAGATTTGGGGTTAAAAATTCCCAAGTTCCTTGTTTCATAAGATCTTTCCGTTGCCATCATTTTAATTTTTTCGCCAACTTTGAGACTACCGCTAAATACTCTAACTAGCAGAACTACACCCAAATATGTATCAAACCAGCTGTCTATAACGAGAGCCTTGAAATCATTTGACGAATCAACTTTTGGGGCGGGAATTCTTTCTATTACTTCATCTATTATACCGAGAACACCTTCACCGGTCTTTGCGCTAACAAGAACTGCATTGCTACAATCAACACCTATGGTGTTTTCAATTTCCGCGCAAACTTTTTCTGGATCTGAAGATGGAAGATCTATTTTATTTATAACAGGAATTATCTCTAACCCCATATCAGCTGCTAAGAAAGCATGAGCTAAAGTCTGTGCCTCAACTCCTTGAGTTGCATCTACAACAAGCAAGACACCTTCGCATGCCATAAGACTTCTTGATACTTCATAGCTAAAATCAACATGACCAGGAGTGTCGATAAGGTTAAATACATAATTCTTTCCATCTTTAGCCTTATAGTTAATTCTGACAGATTGAGATTTAATTGTAATACCTCGCTCTCTCTCAATGTCCATATTATCTAGAAATTGATTAGTCATGTCTCTCTTTGTTACTGTATTGGTAAGCTCTAGTATTCTATCGGCAAGAGTAGATTTGCCGTGATCGATATGGGCAATAATGCTAAAGTTCCTAATGTCTTGATTCTTCATCTATCTTTCAGTATAAATCATTTAATATAATTTATTGAATAATAATCCTGTAGCAACCTTAGGATAGAAATAAGTAGATTTCTGGGGCATCTTCTCGTTATTTAAAACAACTTTCATGATATCAGAGGGTATAAATTTTGGCAAAATTAACCCAACTGATTCAGAGCTAATAGATGATTTTGCGTCATCAAGACTTTTAAAATGTCCAACACTAGAATAAGTTTCTTTAAATAAGTCTATTATTTTTTCTTGAACAGCATAAACGCTCATAGAGTAAAAACTTTTTGAATCTTTTTCTTTTATTTTACACTTTAGGTTGCAGCTATTTTTTTTATCAATATAAAAGAATTCATCTGCCTCTAAAGAGTCTTCGTTCATATCTTCCAACCAGTCTTCAGTTATAAAATTTTCTATAACATTTTTAGTGATTTCTTCTGAGGATAAAGTTTCGTTAAGAACTCTATGTGTCGGGTTAATAAGTAAGCCATCCTGAATCGTCCCAGTTAAATAGAACATTACATAACTCGCCTCATTGGAACTGTTTGCTTTTGAGTAATTTAATGATGTTTCATATCTATGATGTCCGTCAGCTATTAGTATTTCTTTTGAATCAAAAAAAGAAGAAATTTGAGTAATAGTTTTGGAATCGCTAATTTTCCAAATTTTATTTGTTATACCATCTAACGATTTTGCCTCAATTATGGGATTATTATTCTTGATAAATTGAGCAACGACCTTCTCTACCGTATCATCTGAATTATCATATACCCCAAAAATAGGGCTTATATTTGTTTTGCAAGAGTTCATTAACTTAAGTCTGTCAGCTTTAGGTCCGCTAAATGTTTCTTCATGTGGTAGTACTACTTTTTCATTAAAATCGGATAATTTTACTAGTGCAACAATACCTAGTCTTTCATATTCCTTACCTTTAAAGGTAAATTTTTGATGATAAGGGTATATGCTTTCCATGTCCTCTTCTATTAAGATTTCATTTTCTATCCAGTTCCCAAATAGCCGACTTGCTTCATCGTATTTTTTATCACCTTCGGTCTTATTAAGATCAACCTTTATAATATTGTTCTCATGCATCGAATATAGGAGTTCTTGTTGATCTTTGTTGATTACATCATAGGGAGGAGCAATGACTTCACTTATATTGTTTATTTTATTCTCGTTATATCTTAATGCTTTAAAACCTTTAATTTTTGCCATTATAAAATTCCTTAATATTCTTTGAGTCTAAATCACCTTCTCTTATTATGACAAGACTATTTTTCGTGTTCTTAACTATTGTAGAACCCAGAGACTTTTCTATGTCTCCATAATCTATCATGCAATCAACTAAATTATGAAAAGTATTATATATTGTTTTAAATAAAAAAATATTTTTATTTCCACTAACGTTTGCGCTGGTTGAAATTATTGGGCAGTCCAGTAATTCAAATAAACTAGTTACAAATGGATGAGATGAAATCCTACAACATACCTCATTTTTAGAACTAACCAACCTTCTATCAATGGATCTTGATTCCTTAGCCTGAAGTAAAATTGAAAAGGGTCCAGGTGAAAATTTTAATATCAGCTCTTCATCATAATATTCTAGATTACAGAAATCTTTTATCATTTCTAAATCTTTAAATAATAGTGTGAAGTTTTTCTCTTCTTCTCTTTTTTTTATCTCATATATCTTTTTGATGGCATCTTCATTGTCAGCGCTACAACCTAGTCCGTAAAGTGTTTCTGTTGGATAACAAAGAACTAATCCAGATTTTATAAGGCTAATAATTTTTATTGGGTCTACTTGGGATTGATTATAAACTAGCAATTTTATTTATTATGTTTCTCTGCAGCTTTCATAACTTTATTCTTTAAGCTTTGTCTGAAATTATTTAAGGATTCTTTAATTTCAGGATATTTAATAGAAAGTATTGATGCAGCATAAATTCCTGCATTTCTTGCTCCACCTTTACCTATAGACATAGTTGCAACTGGAATTCCAGGAGGCATCTGTACTATAGAGAGAAGAGAGTCCATTCCGTTTAAGCATGATGAGTCTATTGGTATTCCTATTACAGGTAAAGTTGTATAGGATGCTACTACGCCAGGCAAATGTGCAGCCCAACCAGCAGCAGCTATCAGAACTTCAACACCTCTTTCCTCGGCGGTGCTCATATATTCCTCTAAGAGCTCAGGAGTCCTGTGAGCTGAAGCAATTCTAAGATCATAGGAGATTCCTAATTCATCTAGAATGTTGCACGCATCTGAAGCTTTTTCCAGATCAGAGTCACTTCCTACAATAATTCCAACTAAAGGCATGGTTTTAAGATATCTAGATTATGCTAATATTTCAAGAGGATATTTTTTGGAGTAGATTTTGATAACAAAAGAATTTTTAGAAGATATATGTTTTATTACCCAGCATGACCATGCAAGAGTGTCATTGGATCTTTTTTTAATGATTAATCCAGAGATAACTCAGGGGTTAGAAGAGTTAGAAGAGTTAAAATACGCAATTAGAAATCATGATTGTGGATGGATAGAATATGATAGTGTTCCGAAGACAGACAAGTCAGGAAAAGTATTTACTTTTCAAAATATGAAACCGTCCTTGCAAGACGAACTATGGATGAAAAGCATTACTAGCTCAGTTATTCCTTATTCCTCGTTACTTATTGCCGAGCATTTTAAAGCTCTAAGTTTGAATTCTTCTAGCAGAGAAGATGGTAACAACTTTGCAGAGATATGTGACATGTATATTAAGAAGAATCATTCAAAATTTTTAAAAGATATTAATCATGAAGATTTTAAAATACATCTAGGATTTCTAAAGTTTGTAGATTTGCTATCTTTAATTTTATGCAGAGAAAGAGAAGTGGTTAAAGACTTAATACCTTCAATTTATGGGATAGATGGGAATATTTTTAATGTTAGTATAAAAAAAGTGGATGATTCGATTTATAAGTTTCCACCTGGTTTTTTAAAAGCCAAGCAAAATATGATTGAAATCCCATATAAGATGCTCCCAATGGAGCTAATTCAAACTCCTAAGAAACTTAAAGATGAATTTAGGCATGCTGAAACTAAGTTTAGAAGAATAGGTCTATCTAGTTAATATATATTTGGTTAGGTCAATATTTTTTAAGAAAGACCTCTTAATTTTTTGGGTAGAAGTTTTCTCGAAATCTTCAAAAGTTAGGTAAAACTTTTTAATTCTTTTGTATGGCTCAATTCGTTTATTAATATCGATACAGTTTTTGTATATAATCTCAGGAACTTTTTCCTTAGGTTGATTATTAATCAGTTCTTCGTCAGGACATATAATAGCAATTATATTTTCATCATCATTACTAAAAACTACAATATCTTTTATATAAATAGATGAAGAAAAAAATTCTTCAATTTCCTCCGGGTAAATATTCTTCCCACCCTTGTTAATAATGACAAACTTTTCTCTTCCTGTTATATAAAGGTATCCCTCATTGTCCAGATAGCCTATGTCGCCGGTATTTAACCACCCATCCTTTAAGACTTCTTGAGTTCCTTTCTCGTTTTGATAATAGCCTAGAAATATATTAGGCCCCTTAGCTTTAATTACTCCACGACCTGAATTATTCGGATTAATAATTGATATCTTACAAGAGCTTATTACTTTTCCAACCGATCCAATTTTTTCTTCTCCAAGTGGGTTGACCGACAAAAGAGGTGAAGCCTCTGACAGTCCATACCCTTGAGTAACAGGTAGTCCTATTTGATTGAAAAGTGTCTCCACTTTAGGGTTAAGAGCCGCACCACCACTTAGTAAGAGCTTTAGATTCTTTAGACCTAGTTTCCTCTTTAAGATAAGACCAAAGAGTTTAGGCGAGATCCATAATAAAAATTTTTGAATTGTTGACTGAGAAGTTCGCTTATAAATATTCTTATATATCTTTTCTAGGATTAATGGTACGACTGGCCATATGGTAGGTTTAATTTCTTTCATTTCTTTAATCATCGTTGTTAGATCAATTTTAGAACAAAAATGAGTATGATTTCCCTTGCTAATGTTGTGTAGCAAGCTACATGTTAATTCATAAACATGATGGAGAGGTAAGATGGAAAAAGACTTTTCATAATTCTTTAGTGGAAGAATTTTATGAATATCATCTATGTTAGATAAAAGATTTTGATGACTCAACATGACACCTTTAGGCTCACCTGTAGTGCCAGATGTGAAAAGAATCTCCGCAAGATTATTCTTCATTTTTAGATTTGTTTTATCTATATTCTTAAGAAGAATCATTGATTCAAGATTTTTATCTTTCTTGTCTTGCATCTTAATTAGAACACTATCCATAGGATGCATTATGGATTTGAAGTTAGCTGAAATTTTGAAGCTTTTAATGTTATCAACAATAAATAGCTGGGCATTTGTAAATTGTAGAATAAACTCAATTCCGCGTTTGTTCATTTTTGGGTCTATTGGAACTACTACATATCCATTACTGATTATTGCAAAAAAAGTTATCACCCAATTTATTGAATTTGATCCGGATAAAGCGATATTCGACTTCTCACTTAGTCCTAACTGTTTCATTTCATTGGATTTTTTATCAATTGCCGAAAGAAGTTCCATATATGTAATTGTGTTTAATACTTTATTTTTATATTCAGATAATGCAATTCTATTGGGGAATTTATCTGAAGAAAATTTGATTAATTCATAAAGACTATCGATTTCTTTAAGGCCTAATTTCATTAAATATAATAATACAGTATTGCCAAATTTTTTTGTTGAATTTATAAAATGGCACGCATATTGCCATTAACTCTACAAGACTAAAATTAGGAGGTTTTAAAAATGTTTAAAAATAAAACTAAAAATTTTTCCATTTTTATATTTTTGTCTATCTTATCTGTTCTCTCAGTTAACAGCGCATCAGCGTCCAATTCTCCAGATGAGACAGCTTTCGTTTTTAACACATTGTTGTTTTTAATTTGTGGTTTTCTTGTCATGTGGATGGCTGCCGGTTTTGCAATGCTTGAATCAGGTATGGTGAGATCAAAAAATGTTTCAACAATTTGTTTAAAAAATGTCGGACTATATTCAATTTCAGGAATAATGTTTTACATAGTCGGATATAATTTAGCCTATGGAATTCCAGAGGGTGGATACATCGGTAGCTTTACTTCATTTGTTGCCGCAGAAGATATGGCTACTGGATACTCAGCACACTCTGATTGGTTCTTCCAAATGGTTTTTTGTGCTACAACAGTCTCAATAGTTTCTGGAACTATAGCCGAAAGAATAAAAATATGGCCTTTCTTCATATTTGCCGCAATTTTAGCTGGAATTATTTATCCAATCGAGATGGGATGGCAATGGGGAGGTGGATGGCTAGCATCAATGGGATTCTCAGATTTTGCAGGATCAACATTAGTCCATGCAGCCGGTGGAGCTGCGGCACTAGCTGGTGCTATCATTATAGGACCTAGAATTGGAAGGTTTGGAAAAGACGGTACTTCAACTCCAATTCCAGCATCCAGTATACCTTTGGCTACTCTTGGTACTTTTATATTGTGGTTAGGCTGGTTCGGATTCAATGGTGGATCTCAGCTTGCAATTGGTACTATGGACGATGCAGTAGCAGTCTCAAATATATTCGTTAATACAAACATAGCAGCATGCTCAGGTTTAATAGTTGCTATGGTTATATCACAAACACTATACGGAAAAGTTGATGTTACTTTTGCATTAAATGGCGCATTGGCCGGACTTGTATCAATTACTGCGGAACCATTAATGCCTACAGCCTATAGTTCTATGCTAATAGGTGGAATAGGCGGGATGATTGCAGTCTTTGGTACACAATTTATTTCAAGTTTAAAAATTGATGATGTTGTAGGGGCTCTACCAGTTCACTTGATTGCTGGAATATGGGGAACTATAGCAGTCGCAATAACCAATCCTGATACTTCATTTGTAACTCAAACTATAGGGGCTTTCTCTGTAGTGATCTTTGTATTCATTGTCTCTGCGATCATATGGTCTGTACTTAAGATGACTGTGGGAGTTAGACCTAGTGAAGAAGAGGAGCTTTTAGGCTCGGATAAAACAGAGGTTGGAATAGAAGGATATACAATTTAATTAATGACAGCATAAACGCAAAACCTGCTTAGCAATTCTTAGAATAAGCCTTGCTACCTCCTAGATAAGCCCCTGTTTCCTAGCTTTAATGGGGCTTATCTTCTTTTTATATTTTGGCACAACAATTGCCACATCATAATTGTAGGTAAAAGCTAGGAACCTTTTTATTTTTCTAAATATTTAAAGGAATTGATTTTACTTATAATTTTACTATAGGAGTTTATTATGAGTATTTTCTTTAAATTTGCATTACTTTTTTTATTTGTTCCCTTTAGCTCTTTTGCTACAGGGTTAGATTCAGGAGACACTTCTTGGATTCTAACTGCAACGGCACTTGTTCTTTTTATGACACTTCCAGGCCTTGCACTTTTCTATGGTGGATTGGTTCGTTCAAGAAACGTTCTATCTGTTCTAATGCATTGCATAGCTGTCGCATCATTAATGTCCATACTTTGGGTTGTTGCAGGCTACTCTATAGCTTTTGGTGACGGATTAGATTTGAATAAATATTGGGGTGGTTTTTCAAAGTTATTTTTAGGGGGAGTCAATTCTGAAAGTGTCTCGGGAAGTATCCCAGAGTCAGTTTTTTTATCTTTTCAAATGACATTTGCTGTTATTACACCATGTTTAATCATTGGAGCTTTTGTAGAAAGAATTAAGTTTTCTTTTGTATTGATCTTCTCAGCTCTATGGATGTTGTTATGTTACGCGCCTGTAACTCATTGGGTCTGGGGTGGTGGATTTTTAATGGAGCTTGGAACAGTAGACTTAGCTGGTGGACTAGTTGTTCATGAAACTGCTGGTATAGCAGCCTTAGTTATTGCATTTTTCTTAGGTGCAAGAAAAAACACTAAGAATCCACCGCATAATCCGGGATATGTAATGCTTGGTGCATGTATGTTGTGGGTTGGTTGGTATGGATTTAACGCTGGCTCTCAATTAGCTGCAAATGGTAGTGCTGGAATGACACTGTTGGTTACGCATCTGTCTGCTTCAGCAGCTTCACTTTCTTGGGCTGGATACGAATATTTTAAACATGGTAAGGCTTCTTTGGTCGGTCTTGTAACAGGTACAATCGCTGGACTTGCAACTATAACTCCAGCTTCAGGTTCAGTAACACCGTTTGAGGCCATATTGCTCGGGTCTTTTGCGGGAATAGTTTGCCAGGAAATGTGTTCGGTTGTTAAAAATAAATTTAACATTGATGATTCACTAGATGTATTTGCAGTTCACGGTTTTGGAGGAATATTGGGTACTCTCTCTATCGCTTTCTTTGGACATGCCGGATGGTATGAACAACTTTCAGGGGTTCTGATAGTTGGAATATATACTTTGGTTATAACTGCATTAATAGTAGTTTTCGTTAAGATGGTTGTTCCAATAAGAGTTGAATCTGATAATGAAGAAGTTGGATTAGATCAATCAGAGCATGGAGAGAAAGCTTACGATTTAAATAGTTAAGTTACTATTTTTCAGAAAGCATTTTGCCACCAACACCCCATTGGTTCCTAGGTACCTCATCAATTTGAACATATGTTGATGAGGCAGGTTTTCCTGCTACCTTTAGCATAGTATTTGTTATATCTTTAACTATGTCTTTCCTTTGTTTTTGGGTTAATTTTCCGGCAACTTTAACATTTATATATGGCATATCAGCATCCAAATAGAACCATGAATTTTTTACCACAACAATGACATTCTTTGTCAGCTTTGCTATCCTCAGAATCGTCTTTGTCTAAATCCTCATGAACAACTGGAAACAATTTGCTTCCACAGCTGGGACACTCTTTATGGTATGCAGAAATTGGTTCTACTAGTTTTTTTTTTTCCACAATGTAATATTACAATAAAAAAAGCCCCTTAAGCAAGATGTCACCCCGTAAAAAAAACATCAAGAAAGGAGCTCAATATTTAAATTAACTAATTTTTATTTTTTGTCACTTCCTTTTTTTTTGTTACTAACCTCTAGATCTGGAGTTTATGTTTAGAGATATGTAGTATAGTAATGATTATGTACCAATGCAGTTCATGTGGAAAAAAATATAGAAAAATTCAAGGTAAGTGTGATATCTGTGAAGAGTGGAACTGTATTACCGAACTTAACGAGAGTATTTTAAAATCAGGAAGTGCAATTGAAGGAAAAGAGACCAAGCCGGCAAGTTTATCGTCAATTGAGGTTGAGAGTAATATTAGATATACAAGCAATATTTCCGAGATAGACAGGGTCCTAGGCGGAGGATTTATTTTAGGCTCTTCTATCGTTATTGGTGGTGAGCCCGGAATAGGAAAATCCACCCTAGCGCTGCAACTAGGAAGATTAGCTAGGGATAATTTTAAATTTATGTATTTCTCTGGTGAAGAGTCTCAAAAGCAAATAAAATTACGTGCCAAGAGAATAGGTACTAATTCAGATCATATGATTTTATCTGAGGATAGTACTTTAGAAGTGATTATGGGACAAATAAGACAAGAGAAACCTAGATTTGTAGTTATAGACTCAATTCATACTATTAAAAGTATCGAAAGTAGTTCAAGTATTGCAGGCTCAGTTAATCAGGTAACAAATTGTTCTAATCAGTTAGCAGAGCTATCGAGGGAGTTAAATTTTACCCTTATATTGGTAGGGCATATAACCAAAGAGGGCATAATAGCTGGACCCAAAGTGCTGGAGCATTTAGTAGATACAATTTTATATTTTGAAAAAATTGATACTGGAAACCTGAGAATACTAAGGACTTCTAAAAACCGTTTTGGTGCCACTGATGAAATTGGTATTTTCAATATGACTGATAAAGGTTTAGAGGAAATAAAAGATCCAACAAGTTTGTTTATCTCGAATCAAGAAGAGGCATCAATAGGGTCAGTTATCTCTTCCACTCACGAAGGAACAAGACCCATGTTGGTTGAGATTCAGTCTTTAGTCTCCAAGCCAACTATGTCTTTCGGGAAAAGATATTCCACTGGAATAGAAAATAATCGAGTTAATTTGTTAGTAGCTATTTTAGAAAAATATTGTGATGTGAAACTTTCAGATAAAGATATCTTTATAAGCTTAACTAAAGGAATAAAAGTTAAAGATACCTCAAATGATCTAGCCACTGCAGTTGCGATATATTCAAGTTTTAAAGACCTACCTATCTCAAATGCAAATGTATTCATAGGTGAGCTTGGTTTGAGTGGTGAGGTTAAAAAAATTGATAATATTGAAAAAAGAATTAAAGAGGTTGGTAGGTTGGGTTTTACGACCTGTATTGTTCCAAAAAATTCTAAAAAAGATATAAAAAGTTCAATTAACGGATTAATCATAAAAGAAATTGACCATATTAGGGAAATTAGGAATCTATTTTAGTCTAAGGGAAAAGAGTAAATGAAAATAGGAATTTTTGATTCTGGAATCGGTGGGCTGACAGTATTTAAAGAGATATCAAAAGCTCTACCTTCTTTCGAGATAATTTACCTGGGAGATACAGCTCGACTACCTTATGGAATTAAGTCCAAGAGAACTATTGACCGCTATTCAATCAATAACGTTGAACTACTTAAATCTTTAGATTGTGAAATAATAGTTATAGCATGTAATACCGCTTCATCTTATTCTACTCGCCTATTAAGGTCCAAATATAAACTTCCAATTTTTGATGTTATTTCATCAGGTGTAAAAGCAGCTCTTAAAACTAATCCTAAAATTTTAGGGGTCATAGGTACTAGCTCTACTATTAGTAGCGCATCCTACAATAAGATGATTCAGTCTAATAGCAAGAAAGTGAAAGTTTACAGTAAAGCCTGTCCTATTTTTGTTCCAATCATTGAGCAGGGATTGGTTAAGGAAAAGTATTATGACAAAATAATTGAAGAGAATTTGAAGTTCTTTAAGAATAAGAGATTAAATAGTTTAATTCTTGGCTGTACTCATTATCCTTTAATTAAAAAAAATATTAGACATTATATGGGAGAAGATCTTTGTTTGATAGATTCTGCATTAGAAATTACATCTTCATTAAAGACATATTTATTAGATAATTATTCTGAAGAATTTAAAACTACTAAGAAGAAAAGAAGTGTTTTGTTGACTGATAAGTCTGACTATTTTGAATTAGTAATTAATAAGATTTTTAAAAAGTTAGACTTCAAGGTCAAACTTGTAGATATAAAGTAAGGAAATATTCAAACCTTACTTTATATCTAATTCTAGATTATTATGATAATTTTTTAAATTCTTCTGTAAGAGCAGGAAGAACTTCAAAAAGGTCACCGCATATTCCATAATCGCACTTCTGGAATATTGGTGCATCAGGATCTTTATTGATAGCTACAATAACTTTAGATGAACCCATTCCAGCATAATGTTGAACAGAACCAGAAATTCCTACGGCTATATAAAGATTAGGTGCCACAACTTTACCAGTTTGACCTACCTGCATTTCATAGGGTACAAAACCTGAATCAACCGCAGCTCTTGAGGCTCCAGCGCCAGCTCCAATACTATCGGCAATATTAAATATAAGCTCAAAGTTTTCTGTACTTGCGACTCCTCTACCTCCTGAAACAATCTTATCTGCTTCAGTAAGCTCAGGTCTATCCTTTGGCACAAGCTTAGTTTCAAGAATTTTAATATTATCTTGAGCAGGTACTTCAGCTGACTCTTGTACTACTTCTCCAGCTCCTGCACTTTCTGCAGCTTTGAAAGTATTAGGTCTGATTGTGGCAATCATAGGTTTTACATCGTGAAATGTCATACCAGAAATTGATTTACCAGAATATCTATACCTTTTAATAGCAAGAGTAGAGGAAGCACTTATATCTACATCTACAGCATCTAGAACCAAGCCACCTGATGTTAGGGCCGAGACTCTAGGTAGAAAATCTTGATTTTGTAATGTATTACCCCCAAGGATAATATCGGGGTTATGCTTTTTAATAACTTCTGAAAATGCTGAAGCATATGCGCTAGGATTAAAGTCTTTTAAAGAAGGGTTCTCAATTTTATAAACTTTATCTGCTCCATATTTACCTAGATCTGCTTCTATTGATCCTGCACTTTCACCTATAAAAACTGCAGCAACTGTTGCACTATTTTTTTCTTTAAGCTTTACAGCGGCTGTTAACACTTCATATGTAATATTCCTTATTGTGCCATCAGCTGTTGTGTCTACTAATACCCAAATTTCACTCATTTTTTTCTCCTTAGATTATTTTTGCTTCTTCCCTTAAAAGTTTTGTTAGATTTTCTGCGGCTGCCTGAATTTCACCGGCTTCAACCATATCAGAATTACCACCTTTTAAGACATTTAAACTTCTCTTAATTACCGGGATGTCAATGTTGTCGACCTTGTATCTTGAACCTGCTACCCCTAGACTTTCTGCTGTTAACCCAAGTTCTTCTAAGTTTATAGTGTCAAGGGTTACTTCTTCCAATGGCTTCTTCTTTGCTTTCATAATTCCTGGAAGCGATGCATAACGAGGCTCATTGATTCCTCTTTCTGTTGTAACTAAAGCTGGGAAGCTTAGTTCTATAATTCTTTGTCCACCTTCTATCTCAGATTGAACCTTCGCAGTCTTTGTCGCTTCATCTATGTCAACCTTGGTAGCAATTGTAGCTTGAGGTATATTCAATTCCGCGGCTACTTGTATTGGAACTTGGCCCGATTCTTCGTCTATCCATTTTTTACCGGCCAGAATTAGATCAACGTCACCTATAGCTTTAATTTTTGCTGCGATTAATTTAGCGGTAGCATAGGAGTCAGTTGCTCCAAAATTATCATCTTTAATGTGTATAGCTGAGTCTCCGCCCATTGCTAAAGCAGTTCTTATAGTTTCTAAGGCTCTGTCTGGACCTACTCCAAGGATAATTACCTCAGCTCCTGTATTTTCTTTAATTTGAACAGCTTCTTCAACCGCAAATTCGTCAAAAGGATTCAATATCCATTTTATGCTACTTTCGTCTATTCCATTACCTGAGGAATTAGCAGTAATCTGTGCCTCTGTATCAGGTGTTTGTCTTACGAGTACTACGATTTTCATTCTCTACCTCCGTTTTTCTAAATAAAAAAAACCTAAAAATTGTAAACTAATATAAGCTTCTTGTCGAGATTTAAATATGGACTAAATAGGTCCACATTAAAAATTACATTTAAATTATAAAAATTGGGTTATTTTTTAGTCCTTCAAATGTAAAAAAAATTAAAAGGTTAGAAAAATAATTTATTATTGATTTAGCTAATTTCCCTTCTATCTAGTAATGATTTTGCCAAAGTGTTCTTATCAATATAATTAACTTCTGAGCCTATAGGAACTCCTATGGCTATTCTAGTTATCATTGGGCAAAAATCTTTTATTTTTTCATAGATATATTGTGCTGTAAATTCTCCATCACTAGTGGGGTCGGTAGCTAATATCGTCTCTTTAAATTCTTTATTTTTTACTCTGGAAATTAGTTGATTAATCTTAAGATCTTGGGGGTTAATTCCTTGTGAAATAGACAATAGACCTTGTAAAACATGATATTGACCATTGTACTCTCCGCTATTTTCAATAGACATCACATCAACTGTATTCTCTACGATGCATAGCAAGCTTGTATCTCTAGACGAATCAAAGCAACTACATTCATCATCGAACATAAAATTATTACAGATAGTACAAGTTCTCACCTTCTTTCTTGCCTCAATAAGTGATTTTGCAATCTCTACGCTAAGATCAGAAGGCTTTCTCATTAAATGCAAAGCTAGTCTTGATGCAGTTGATTCTCCAATACCTGGAAGCTTAGAAAGAGATTCAACAAGTCTTATAAGTTCCTTTGGAAGATAGTTCTTTGTCATTTAGAGGAATCCTGGTGGTATTCCTAAAGATGTTGCGGCACGTGACATTTCGTTGCTTACTTCTTCTTTTCCTTTTACCAGAGCCTCATTTACGGCCGCTTGAATTAAATCTTGAAGCATTTCTTTGTCGCCAGATGAAATTATTTCATCATTTATGTCAATGTTTAAGATTTCTCCATTGCACTTGGCTGTAACTTTGATCATTCCTCCGCCAGTGGAAACTTCTAAAGTCTTGTTACCAGCTTCCTCCTGGAGCTTGTCCATTTGAACTTTCATCTTTTCAGCTTGCTTCATCATACTCTTCATGTTCATGTTCCCGGGCATTTTCATATCATTTATCCTTTTCAATATTTAGCACTCTACAGTCAAATGTACTAAATAAATTTTTCATAGTTTCTGATTCAAATAGTTTATCTTTTTTTTCTGTAAATTTAAAATCTTCAGAATCTTTAGAATCATCTTCTTCTTCTATATAAAGAATTTTGACTTTGTAGTCGGAGTTAAAGAAATCTTTAATTAATTTTTCAATTACTATAACTTTTTCCGTTTCTTTTAGTATTTCATGTATTAGACCACTACTAGTAGTAATTGTTACATTCGATTCGTCAGTCTTATAAGAGCACCCCGAAAGTAATTTAAAATTCTCATCTCCTAGTTTTTTTAGGTTGTTTAAGAATTTAATTGAAGAGAATTCACTAGTTATTATTTTTTGATTTTTTTTTTGACCTGAATTTTCTCTCTCATTGGGAACCCTTTTTTTAGAATTATTGATTTCGATTTCTGATGATACTATTTCTTCTTTGATTTTTTCATCATCGATAATTTCATCAAAGTTTAAGTAGTTTGATATTAAACATAATTTAATTAAATTTGACTCAATTAAAAATTTTACATTTTGTGTCCTACTAATCATTTCGTATAATTTTATAAGTTCATCAAATAAGTTTTCAAATAATTCAAGATCATATTTAATTAGTTCTGTTACTTCAGATTCTTGGATAGCAACTATGTCTTCAATTTCATCTTGTATTCCCAGCTTATAGTAGATTGCGGATCTGAAATAATTCAACAAAGAGTGTATAAACTTTTTAGAATCGTATCCGTTGTTATTTATATGAGCATAGTTTTTAAGGCACTCACTTGTATCACTCATTAGCAAGTTCTTGGAAATTTGAAATAAAATCTGATTACTTGTAGTACCAAGAATCTTTCTTGCTTCGTCAATAGATATATTCTTGTCCAAAGATGTCATGAGTTGCTCTAGTATTCCTAAAGAGTCTCTAGCTGAGCCACGAGACTCTTCTGCAACTAGGGATAGTGAATCCGAATCAATAGTGATATTTTCTTTCTCGCATACATTCTTCAAGTTTTCTATTAATGTAGTTTTTTCTAATGTTTTAAAATTTATAGCTTGGCATCTCGACAATATTGTAAGTGGTATCTTTTCTACTTCTGTTGTTGCTAAAATAAAAATAGTATTTTTATTTGGCTCCTCAAGTGTCTTTAATAATGCATTAAATGCTGCTTTAGATAGCATATGAACTTCGTCTATAATGAATACTTTGTATTGGCAATTAATAGATGAGTAATTCGAACTTTCAATAACTTCTCTTATTTGATCAACACCATTATTGGAGGCTGCGTCAATTTCTATTACATCTAAGGACTTATTTTCATCAATATCTGAACATATACCACAACCTGAACAATCCTTGTTCGCTTGCAACTCAATGCAATTAACTGTCTTAGCAAAGATTCTTGCTAATGAAGTTTTACCTATGCCTCTAGATCCAGAAAAAATTAATGCATGAGGTATGGCTTCAGTTTGAATGAAGCTTTTTAATATAGTTAAAGCATTTTCTTGACCTACAACTTCAGCAAAAATTTTTGGTCTATATTTTCTAGATAAAACTTTATATGACATATCAAACTCTTAAATGGCTGGCTAATCAAAGATACCCAATCTTAATTGCTACCGTTGCTACATCTCTGTCCTGGCGGAGTTAACAATAGACCGTCATCAAAATGACCAGCCAGCTTAATTCTTCGGAGAGTGTGGGATTCGAACCCACGAGAGGTTTGATCCTCTACACGCTTTCCAAGCGTGCGCCTTCGGCCACTCGGCCAACTCTCCAACGAAACAATATTAACATTTTCCGCTCTTATAATCTTTAAGATTTTATTTATTTTTTCTATCAGTTAAGATTCAATCTAGTATGAAAAAGTGGAAAATAGAAGACAAGATTTTATTAAAAAATCTTAAGATTTTTGATTTATATCAATATAAATTGGTCTCACCTTATTCTATAAAAGAAAAGAAAAGTTTTGACTTTTTTGTCTTCAATTCGGTGGACTGGATTAATGTTCTTCCTATTACAAAGTCAGGAGAGGTAGTTTTTGTTGAACAGTATAGGCCTGGAACGGATTCGATAACCTTGGAGCTTCCTGGGGGTATGGCTAATAAAAATGAAGAACCAATTGAATCTGCGAAAAGGGAGTTGGTTGAAGAGACTGGTTTTTCTATGGGCTCATGGAGCAAACTTGGTGTTGTTCATCCAAATCCAGCAATATTAAATAATGAATGTCACACATTTTTAGCTTTGGATGTGGAAGAAGTTTCAAGTCCTCAGAATGCAGGAAGTGAATACACTCAGATAAAATTTATTAAATTAGAAGATTTAGACAAAATGGTAATAGAGGGTAAAATTACTCATTCGCTAGTGATTAATGCAATTTATTGGTACAACCTTTATAAGGATAGTTAATTGGGCGAATGGCGGAACTGGTAGACGCGGCGGCCTCAAAAGCCGCTGAACTTATGTTCATAAGGGTTCGAGTCCCTTTTCGCCCATAGAGTTTTTATGAATATAAAAAAGTTTTTAGATATTAATTTTTTAAAATTCCTTTTTCTTTCTTTACACGGAAGAATTAATAGACAAACTTGGTGGTATTCACAATTTTTCCTTGTATTTTTCGGAGTATTAACGTTGATACCGCTTTCATCCCTTCTTAGTTTTTTAAATTTTGATAAGAGTATTGTTGAAAAACTTGTAACTTTCTTGGTCCTACTAATTTCAGCTCTATCAATATTTCCTGATTCTAAAAGGCTGCATGACAGATCTATAAATGGACTTTATGCAATTATTCCCTACATAGTGGCAATACCTTTACAGTTTCATTTTGTTCCAGATTTTCTCTTGCAGGCTTATATTATTTGCACATGGGGCATAAAGGCTTATATTTTTGTTAATACAGGAATTCTTAAGGGAGATGAAGGCGCCAATAAGTATGGCGAGCTAGATAATTTTAAATCTTAGTATCGAGGCATTTTTTCATCGAAGGCAGCTGCCCATGCATCTATTCCACCAGCAAGATTCTTAACTTTCTTAAAGCCCATACCTTTTAATATTCTTGCCGCTTGTAAGCTTCTCATTCCATGATGACAATAGACGATTATGTCATCAGCAGAATCGAGCTCGTTTGCCCTAGATGTTATTTCTCCTAGTGGTATCAAGGTGGAATTATCAAGTTTACATATTTCATACTCTCCATATTCTCTAACATCAAGTAAGGTGACATTCTTTTTCTCATCTATTATTTTCTTGAGATAATCAACTTTAATTTCAAGCTCGTCCTCGACCTCAGAAGAGTTGTTTATTCCACAAAATTCTTGATAATCAATAAGTTTAGTAATTTCTGGGGTATCAGGATTCTTCCTTAGTTTGATTTCTCTAAATGTCATTTTTAATGAATCATAAAGCATAAGTCTTCCGCTAAGGGTTTCTCCAACTCCTAGAATGATTTTGACTGTCTCAGTGGCTTGTATAACACCTATGATTCCAGGCAAAATTCCCAAAACTCCACCTTCAGCGCATGATGGCACCATTCCAGGGGGAGGTGGTTCAGGATATAAATCTCTATAATGCGGCCCACCTTTATAGTTGAACACTGTAGCTTGGCCTTCAAAACGAAAGATGCTTCCATAAACATTTGGTTTATTAAGTAGTACACATGCATCATTTACAAGATATCGTGTAGCAAAGTTGTCTGTACCATCGACAATAACATCATAGTCCTTGAAAATATCTAAAGCATTCTCTGCTGTTAATCTTAGGTTGTAAGTGTTAACTGTAATATCAGAATTTAATTCATGTAATCTTTTCTTGGCTGATTCAACTTTAAGTTCACCAATCCTATCTTCAGCATGTAAAATCTGTCTTTGTAAGTTGCTTAGATCTACAACATCATCATCCACAATTCCCAATGTTCCAATACCTGCGGAAGCTAAATATAATGCTAACGGAGATCCTAACCCACCGGCACCTATGCAAAGAACTTTAGCCTCAGCCAATTTCTCCTGTCCGTTGACTCCGACCTCTGGCATAATAAGATGTCGACTATATCTACCAATCTGATTCTTTGTTAAACTCAAATGCTCATCCCTTAAAAGTTAAGTTGAAAATATAGCATAAATTAGGGAATTTAAAATAAATTATAAGGCATTTTTTTACAAGTTCTCTTAAATATTTGTTTTTTAGCTATAAATTAAGTAAATTGAACTACAAAAATCGGTAAAATGGGGTAGAATATAAAATGAAAAAAACAACTATAAAGATAAGTGTAACTCAAGACGGTCTTCTTCCAGAAGAGGTTACTCTATTAGGTAAAATTTTTATTCCGCCAATTCAAAAGCAAATCTTAAGATCTACAGGCTTTGAGAAAATAGACGATTCTACATATGCAGGAGTTATGCCTGTAAAAATAATTGCTAACGCTAAAGTGCAAGAAATTGAATTTGAGATAGGGGCAATCCCAGATTTCAGAAAGAAAGTTGTTGAATTTGTTAACGTCGTAAGTTTGCAAGATTTTATTGAACCTGAACCTGAGCCAGTTGCAGAGCCAAAAAAGAAGTTATCAAAATCCAAAAAAGAAAAAGAGGAAAAGAAAGAGGCTGCGAAAGCAAAAGCTAAGGCTAAAAAAATTGTTGGAACAAGTCCACTTAAGTCTAAAGCCAAGAAAGCTGCAACCAAGAAAGCTGTTGCTAAAGCAAATATTGCTAAAAAGGCTGCTGCCAAAAAATCCTTAACTAAAAAGGTAGTTAAAAAAGCTGCTGTAAAAGCTTTAGCAAAAAAAGTTACTGCAAAGAAAGCGGCACCAAAAAAAGTAACAAAAGTAAAAAATAAGACTAAGAGGAAATAGCAATAAATAGAGAAGCAAAGATTAAGGAATCCCTAACTTTTGACGATGTACTACTCGTTCCCTCTTACTCCGCCATAATGCCTTCGGCCGTAAACGTTAAGACTAAAATTACAAAAAAAATCTCTCTTAATATTCCAATCATAAGTGCTGCTATGGATACGGTCACTGAGGCAAGGACTGCAATAGCTATGGCCCAAGAAGGTGGCTTGGGTGTCATACATAAGAATATGAGTATCGTAGACCAATCAGATCAAATTCAGAAAGTTAAGAAGTATGAAGGCGGTATGATAATAGAACCTCATACTATTTCACCTCAATCCACTGGAAAGCAAGCACTTGATATAATGACATCAAAGAATTTTACTGGACTACCAGTTACAGAGAACGATGGTGTTCTCCTGGGTATTATAACAATGAGAGATCTTAGATACGAAAAGAATCTTCATTATAAAGTTAGCAAGTTGATGACTCAAAAAGTAGATCTTAAAGTTGTGGAGGCAGGAACAAGTCCCAATGAAGCTCGTGAACTGCTTCATAAATATAAAATAGAAAAATTACCTGTAGTTGATAAAAAGTTTAAGCTTCAGGGTCTAATTACAATGAAAGATATCCAAAAAAGTAAGGAATTCCCTAACGCATCAAAAGATAAGCAAGGAAGGTTATTAGCTGCTGCAGCTATAGGTGTTGGCTTAGATATGGAAGACAGGGTGGAAAGCTTAATAAAAAGTGGTTTAGATATTTTATTTATTGATACCGCTCATGCCCACTCTAAGAAGGTTATTGATGCATTAAAACTGATTAAAAAGAAATATAAAAGTGTTCAGGTTGTTGTAGGAAATATTGCCACTACTGACGCCGCTAAAGAATTAATCAAAGCTGGCGCTGACTCATTAAAGGTTGGAATTGGACCTGGTTCAATTTGCACTACAAGAATAATTGCAGGAATAGGTGTTCCGCAGCTTACAGCGATTATGGATGTATGTTCCGTAGCAAAGAAAAACAATATACCGGTAATAGCAGATGGCGGTATAAAATATTCAGGCGATATAACTAAAGCTCTTGCTGCAGGGGCAAACTGCGTAATGATAGGTAATCTTTTAGCTGGAACAGATGAAGCGCCTGGAGAGATGGTTTTATATCAGGGTAGAACATTTAAAACTTATAGAGGAATGGGATCTATAGAGGCTATGAAAGAAGGAAGTAAAGATAGATACTATCAAGATGATATAATTGATTCAAAGCTTGTTCCTGAAGGAATTGAAGGAAGAGTCTCTTATAGAGGGCCAATTGGAAAGGTCGTTTATCAGCTAGTAGGTGGACTTAAAGCAGGTATGGGATATACCGGATCTAAGGATCTAACTGTATTAAAATCAGCTAAATTTCTTAAGCTTACAAATGCAGGACTTAAAGAAAGTCATGTACACGATATTTCTATTAGTAGAGAAGCACCAAACTATTCATTAGACTAAACATTATGGACTATAGCAAAGTATTAATTTTAGATTTTGGTTCTCAAGTTACAAAGTTAATAGCGCGAAAAATAAGAGAGTTAAATATTTACTCAGAAATTATTCCATACAAAACCAGTTTTAAAAAAATCCAAGAAATTAATCCAGACTGCATAATTCTTTCTGGTAGCCCTGCAAGCGTGCACGATAAGAAAGCTCCACAACCAGATTTAAGAATTTTAGATTTAAATGTACCCATATTAGGTATATGTTATGGAGCACAGCTACTATCCAAAGTTCTGGGTGGCAAAGTCGCAAAATCAAAAATTAGAGAATTTGGACCTTCTAAGCTTAAAAAGATTTCAAGTTCAAAACTATTAAAAAATATAAACAACAATGAGGTATCTTGGATGTCTCATGGGGACACAATTGTTAAGCTACCAACTAAAATAAAAGTTATAGCAAAATCAGAGTTCGGCTCTATCTCATTATTCTCCTCTAAAGACTCTAGAATAGTTGGAACACAGTTTCATCCAGAAGTTGTACACACCCAATTCGGAAAACAATTTATAAAAAATTTCTTAGTAGACATTGTAGGCTGCAAACAAACTTGGAAACCTGGAAAACTTGTTAAACAAAAAGTAGAAGAAATTAAAAACATAATAGGTAAAAATATAGCAATATCAGCAATTTCTGGTGGAGTCGATTCAAGTGTTTCCTCGGTTCTGGTTAGTAGAGCAATAGGAAGTAAGCTTAAATGCTTCATTGTTGATACAGGCTTAATGAGGCATAACGAAGTAAAAGAGATAGTTCCAGTTCTTAGAAGTCTTGGAGTTAATCCAAAAGTTATTAATGCTGGCAGTCTTTTTCTTGGAAGATTAAAAGGTATTGTAGATCCAGAAAAGAAAAGAAAAATAATAGGTAAAACATTTATTGAATTATTTGACAAAGAATCAAAAAAAGTTTCAAATGCAAAGTTTTTAGTGCAGGGTACTTTGTATCCTGACGTAATCGAAAGTGTTAATGTAAGTGGGCCTTCTGCTGTAATTAAATCTCATCATAATGTTGGCGGGCTCCCCAAGAATATGAAGCTTTCATTGGTAGAGCCTCTAAGAGATCTCTTTAAGGATGAAGTTAGAGATTTAGGTAAAGCTTTAAAAATTAAAAGAAGCTTAATTGGTAGACACCCGTTTCCTGGTCCTGGGCTAGCAATAAGAATTATTGGGGAAGTAACAAAAGATAGAGTCAAACTTTTACAAGCTGCTGATAAAATTTTTATAGATATTTTAAAAGAAAAAAATCTTTATGATAAAATATGGCAAGCTTTTTGTGTTCTTATTCCCATTAAGACAGTAGGGGTTATGGGTGACGAAAGAACTTACGAAAATACAATAGCAATAAGAGCAGTTAACAGTGTAGATGGAATGACTGCAAATTGGGCGCGAATACCTTTTGATACTTTAGATTTGATATCCTCAGAAATTATTAACAATGTAAAAGGGATAAATAAAGTTGTCTTTGATATTTCTAACAAGCCACCTAGCACTATAGAGTGGGAGTAAAAAATCTATTGTTCCGACAAGAATACAACCTCTTAAACACCCTATAAACACTATCTAATATAACCTTTTCCAATGTTTGGAACTTTGTATAAAGTTTTGCAGAACTGGATTATTACGATTTAAATAAATTAATGATTTCGATTAGTTAGATTTTTTGTGTTCCTTAAAACGATAAAGTGCATAGTACAATACAAAGGCAAGTGTGACATGCACAAAACCTCATAAAACATCTATAAACAGAATTTAAATTAATAATTCTGTTTACTTGGAATTACTCCTCTTACACCTCCTCTTGGATTTTCAATATCATTTTTTCTTCTAGGAATTAAATGTACATGGCAATGAAAGATAGTTTGTCCTGCATCTTTTCCATCATTAATACCTATATTGAACCCAGTAATAGTTGGATCAGTTTTTTTCAATCTATCTTTATGTTCTTTTAGTAGTAAAAATAATGAAGATTGTTCTTCTTCGGATAATTCAAAATAAGAAGAAATACATCGACAAGGGATAATTAATGTATGTAATTTAGTAACTGGATAAATATCAAAAATAACATTGAAATACTTATTTGAATCAATAATTCGTTCTTGGTCAATGTTGCAGAAAATACAATCACTCATAATTAAACTCTATATACTTCTTTTGCTTTCCATTTTTCACTTGGATTTATCTCAAATGCTTGATCGTGAAAAGACTGTAAAAATAATATTCGTTCCTTTTCTGTTTTACCTATCTGATTTATTATAGTTTCTCGTAAAGGATGGTGACTTTCAATATAATAGTTATTCCTATGATGCAATTCCTCGAGATAAGAAATATGGGGAATTCTTGCAAACTTTCCACCATCACCTCTATTACAATATTTACATGACAAGACTAGATTCCACATTCCATCTAGTCCTTTAAGATCAAAATTAACAAGATGGTGAGGAAAAAAATGATCAACGTCACAAAAATTATCATGGTCTTTTTCAATGCTAATATCTTTTTTACAATAAAAGCATTTTCCTTTTTGATATCCATTTAATGCAGGTCTGGATGATGTAACATCAATTCTTTTATGTTCATCTACGACATATAAAGTTTTATTATCTTCATCATTGTAAACTTGTAATAGATTTGGATTAATTTTTATAGAAATCGCAGTTTCCCAAAGTCGCCATCTTGATTCTATTTCATGTTCTAAATTATGATATTTATCAATTTCTTTTAATTTATAAAAATTATCCGTTAGAACTATACTTTTATTTTTTCGTCTTTTATCTTCAAAAAAACGAGGCACTTCATCTTGTGCTACATTATGGAATGCATTTATGACAACACTAAAACCATACTGAAGTGTTTTTTCTTTCAGTACGTCTTCAGAAATCTCGTTTTGATTAAACCGAGAACAATAATCCAGAAATTTACTAGATTTCGAATGGGTTTGTTTAGGATTTGTTTTTAAGTGTTCGCTCACATATTTAGCAAAAGGTAGAGCAATGTCTTCTAATTTAATATCGCTTTTACTTTCTTCAAGATTAATTAAAGTTTTACCTAAGGCAAATTTATAAGATGCGTTATTAATACCTAATAAAATTATTGATCTCCAAAAAGTATCTATTTTTGAAGATTTCTCAATAAAGCGCGTCATTGCTTAAGATCTAATTCCTATATAACTCATCCTAATAAAATAATTATATCAAATATTTGATATACAGGGGTATTAAATACTTATTGCTGATACTTAATCAAAAATATAATTGTTAGAATGTAATAATGTTGGTAAGTTTATATGATCATGGCGATAGTTTATATTCTTACCAACGAGTCAATGCCTGACGCTATTAAAGTAGGTATTACTGGAAATTTAGATAGACGAATTAGAGAATTAGATACCACAGGTACACCTTTACCTTTTGAATGTTATTATGCTGTTGAAGTTGAAAATGCTTCAGTAATTGAAAAAAAAATACACGAAGGATTAGACGACAAAAGAATTAGACAAAATAGAGAATTTTTCAATGCTACACCAGAGCAGGCAAAGGCAATCTTAGAAATTGCTGAAGTAATGGGTGGAAAAAATGTAACCCCAAATGAAGATATAGTTGAAACACCTCAGGATAAACAAGCATTAGATACCGCTAGAAAGAAAAGAAGTAAGTTTAATTTTGGTATGGTTAACATTGAACCTGGAACTATTTTAGAATTTGTAAAAGATAAAACAATTACTTGTGAAGTAATAGATGACTCTAAAATAAAATTTAGAGGTGAGGTAACTTCTTTATCTGCCTCAGCGAATACAGTCTTACACGAAATGGGATATGATTGGGGACAAGCACACGGACCAAGATTTTGGATGTATCAAGGTAAATCATTAAGGGATTTAAGATACGAAAAAGAGTGATTGAGGAATTAAAATCTTTTTGGAGTAATTACGATCCATATAAACTACATCCTGAAGATGAAAATTATTTAAGTCAAAATAAACAAAAGTATTGTTTAGAAATCTCAATAGAAGAATTGAGAACAAAATATGGAAGTGATTTAAAATCAGACAATACAAGAAAAAAATTTGTAAATGATAAGCAAAATAAAAATAAAATTTTAAATAATCTTTTTGTAGTTCCTTTTTTTGGTGATGTAGAAGATGCTAAGATTTATATCTTAATGGGAAACCCTGGTTTTCATACAGGGGATTATGTTGATGAGATTGAAGATAAAAAATATATTGAATTATTAAAAGATAATTTGAGTTTAAATTCAAAGACTTTTACTTGTCTTAAAGATGAGGCAATAAATACTGGTGGATATAGATATTGGTCTAATAATGGGAGAATATCTAAAATATCAAAATATTTGACAAATCTTAACAATCAATCTTCTTCAAAGAATTATGAATTTGTAAAACAATCTGTATGTGTAGTGGAATCTATTGCTTATCATTCTTGTAATAAACCTAATGATGAACTTTATAATCTACCCTCAAGTAAATTAACCAAAAGACTTGTCAATGAGTACATTCAACAAAGAGTGAATGATAACAAAGCGATGTGTTTTGTATGGAGAAGCGTTAATTTTTGGAATATGAATTTTCATAAAAATTTATTAACAAGAGACCCAAAACAAGCACAATTGGCATTCTTTAAAAATGATGAAGTAGAAGTAATGGCAAAATTTTTAAATGAAAATTTTGTATAAAGATTGTATAAAGTATTCAGTTTTTCAAAACTTGAAAAAAAACACTCCAAACACCCCATGAATAAAGGGGAATAATCGGTTAAAATATTTCTCATGCATAGGACAAGAAAGTGGGAGTAAAAAATCTATTGTTCCAACAAGAATACAACCTCTTAAACACCCTATAAACACTATCTAATATAACCTTCCAATGTTTTAGGGCACTTATATGGACATCGTATGCCCATAATTAAA
>Ga0209630_10000536_pt1 | contig 43154 bp, 45 predicted proteins | sample COG_01_FD_184745 | JGI IMG/M metagenome (GOLD analysis project Ga0209630, IMG submission 184745) | Pelagic Microbial community sample from North Sea - COGITO 998_met_01 (SPAdes) (version 2) | ecosystem: Environmental > Aquatic > Marine > Neritic zone/Coastal water | place: Helgoland, sampling...
GCAGTTTTATTTCCGTACGACGGACGTGACAGGCGCGGTAGAGCTTCCTGACGGCGTTGAGATGGTGATGCCGGGGGACAACGTGAAGGTGACGGTGAAGTTGATCAACCCGATTGCGATGGAAGACGGACTGCGTTTCGCCATTCGTGAGGGTGGTCGGACTGTTGGTGCCGGCGTCGTCGCGAAAATAATCGAATAGTTCGAAAATTCTGATAATGACCTATCAGGTGTTAAATCCAGGCCAGTAGCTCAATTGGCAGAGCGGCGGTCTCCAAAACCGCAGGTTGGGGGTTCGATTCCCTCCTGGCCTGCCACTTGCTGGCAGGCTAACGAACATTGAGGAAGCGAGTGGACACAGGTCGACTGAATTTTATCGGGCTGGGGGTATCGAACACAGATACACCTAAGCCGGAAACAACGGACAATGAATTGAGGTTACCGCTCCTTTAGCCACCAACTATGAATACGAAAGCATTACCCGAACAAAGTTCCTGGGATATCGCAAAACTCGCCGCTGCGTTGCTCGTATTAATAGGTAGCGTCGCAGCTTTCCATTATTACGCCGACGCATCGAAGTTAGTCCGAGTCGTCGGGATGCTTGTCGCCGTCGGCGTCGCACTTGCTATCTCTCTGCAAACTGACAAGGGCCGTCAGGTTTCGTCGTTTATCCGCGACGCGCAGATTGAAGTGCGCAAAGTGGTGTGGCCGACTCGCCAGGAAACTATCCAGACAACCATGTTCGTCATGATTGTGGTGGTGGTTTTCGGCATTCTCTTGTGGGTGTTGGATTTGATGCTAAGTAGCTTGGTACAGACCTTAATTGGACGTGGAGCCTGACGGTGAGCATGAACTGGTATGTCGTACACGCCTACTCTGGTTTTGAAAATCAGGTAAAGCGCTCGCTTGAGGACAGAATTGAACGCAACAGTATGGGCGATAAATTCGGCCAGATTCTGGTCCCGACGGAAGAGGTCGTAGAAATGAAAGACGGCCAGAAGCGCAAAAGTGACCGAAAATTTTTCCCAGGCTATGTGTTGGTCGAAATGGATATGGGCGACGATTCATGGCACTTGGTTAAAGACTGTCCCAAGGTCATGGGTTTTATTGGCGGCAGCAGCGACAAACCTGCCCCAATATCCAAGAAAGAAGCACAAACGATTCTCGATCGAATCCAGGAAGGAGTTGAGAAACCGCGTCCGAAAGTTCTGTTCGAGGTCGGTGAACTCGTGCGCGTCGTCGATGGCCCGTTTACCGACTTCAACGGGGTTGTTGAAGAGGTCAATTACGAGAAAAGCCGTCTACGTGTTGCGGTTTCTATTTTTGGCCGCTCCACTCCGGTCGAGCTCGAGTTCGGACAAGTGAGTAAGGACTAGATACCTACACGTTCAGCTTTAACATGGCGCGATGCGCCAATCACACTCAACGCGCGGGGAGCCGTCAGGCGCTTGCACCCGAGGAGATGCTTAAGTGGCAAAGAAAATCGATGCGTATATCAAACTGCAGGTAGCAGCAGGGCAAGCTAACCCAAGCCCGCCGGTCGGACCCGCTTTGGGTCAACGGGGCGTTAACATCATGGATTTCTGCAAGGCATTCAATGCCCAAACGCAGAGTCTGGAAGCCGGTCTGCCGATTCCCGTAGTTATCACGGTTTTCAGTGATAAGAGCTTCACGTTCATCACTAAGACGCCGCCGGCATCCGTATTGTTGCGCAAGGCTGCGGGCATAGCTAAAGGGAGTAGTACGCCGAATTCAAACAAAGTTGGCAGCGTCGACCGCGCTCAAATAGAAGAGATCGTCAAAACAAAAACCCCGGATCTGACCGCAGCGTCCATGGAGGCGGCAGTTCGTTCGATTGTCGGCACCGCTCGGAGTATGGGCATCGACGTGGAGGGCGTTTGAAATGGCTGGTACTGGAAAACGTATACGTTCAATTGATGAAAAAGTTGGCGACCGGAAGGCACCTCGGCCGCTCAATGACGCGATCGCTTTATTGAAAGAATGCGCCTCAGCAAAGTTCGACGAGTCGGTCGATGTGGCTGTCAATCTGGGTGTTGATCCGCGTAAATCCGACCAGGTAGTTCGGGGATCTACGGTCCTGCCTCACGGTAGTGGAAAGACGGTAAGGGTCGCTTTGTTCGCCGACGGCGCGGACGCTGAGGCCGGGCGCGAAGCCGGCGCCGACATTGTCGGATTGGATGATCTCGCGGAGGACGTCAAGCAAGGCAAGCTCGATTTCGATCTGGCCATCGCGACGCCCGCGTCAATGCGAGTTGTTGGGCAGCTTGGACAGGTTCTTGGGCCGCGTGGGCTGATGCCTAACCCTAAAGTGGGCACCGTAACCACAGACGTTGCGACTGCCGTACGAAATGCGAAGGCTGGTCAAGTGCAGTTTCGTACCGATAAGGCGGGAATTGTCCATTGCCCGATCGGCAAAGCTTCGTTCGATGCTGATGCGTTACGTACGAATCTCGCCGCGATCCTGAGTGATTTGCACAAAGCCAAACCGAGTTCATCGAAAGGTGTTTACCTCAAGTCGATAACGCTATCGACAACGATGGGTCCAGGCGTTGCAGTCGACAAAGCATCTGTTGAGTAATTCGGCTCGATATCAAAATCTTGAGGCTGCGAGCTTCAATATTGAACTTTGGGTTACCGGCGAAAGCCGGTGGCCGTCAAAGACCGCGGGTCCGCATAAAAAGATGCGGTTAATCGGCTCCGGCCCGCGTAGACGGTGGTTTCCCATGGGCGGAGTTAAATCCGGCCAGGACGCCGTAAATTGTGGAGTCCCTTACTGGGGCGACAGTAATCGGTGCGCACGAGTCTTTCGACTCGAGCCTGACCGGGAGAAATGACCAAATGAGTCTTACGTTTAAGCAAAAACAAGCGGTCGTTTCAGAAGTGAGAGAAGTAGCGTCGAACGCGCAAACCGCAGTAGCCGCCGAATACATCGGCCTCACTGTGGCAGACATGACTGATCTGCGAGTCAAGGCTCGCGAGAGCGGTGTCTATTTGCGTGTGATTAAAAATACGCTCGCGCGCCGTGCCATAGACGGTACGAGTTTTGAGTGTTTGAACGAAACGTTGTCAGGACCTCTGCTGCTGGTATTTTCCGGGGAAGACCCGGGAGCTGGTGCGCGACTGGTCCGCGACTTTTCCAAGGACAACGACAAACTCGTAACCAGGGCAGTCGCGTTTGCCGGTGAACTAAGGCCTGCTGAGGATCTTGGTCTGCTGGCAAGTATGCCGACGCTCGATGGCGCACGTGCGACTCTACTCTCAGTTCTGAACGCGCCGCAGACGCAACTGGTGCGTACGTTAGCGGAACCGGCCGGACAATTCGTCCGACTTTTGGCCGCCTTTAACGACAAGCAACAATCCGCCTGATCGCTCCGGCGATCACAATATTTGGAGAAAACCGAAATGGCAGTTTCAAAAGAAGAATTAGTCGAAGCGCTGAGTAGCTTGACTATCCTGGAAGTCACCCAGCTTGTATCTGAGTTGGAAGAAAAGTGGGGCGTGTCAGCCGCAGCAGCAGTTGCAACAGTGGCTGTCAGCGCAGACGCCGGAGCTGGTGCAGTTGAAGAGAAAGATGAGTTCGACGTCGTGATGTCGAGTTTCGGCGATAACAAGGTCAGCGTCATCAAGGCTGTTCGTGCAATTACCGGTCTGGGCCTGAAAGAGGCCAAGGATATGGTCGAAGCTGTGCCGTCTACCATCAAGGAAGCTGCGCCAAAAGCTGAAGCCGACGAAATTAAGAAGCAGTTGGAAGAAGCAGGCGCCGCAGTCGACCTCAAGTAGTTCCGCGCTTGAATCTATTTCGGAAAAGTCGTCACGCAGAGTACCGCGCGGTCAAGTTATTGGCGCGCGCTGGGCTCTCGTCGACGACTCTTTCCGGGCTACGCAGAAGCGGCATCGACTCTCCCCGCACTGAACTCGCATTCGGTCTCACAGGACGGTAATCACCATGGCCTATTCATATACCGAGAAGAAACGGATCCGAAAGGATTTCAGCAAAACGCCGCCGATTTTGGATGTGCCGTACCTGCTGGAAACTCAGATCGAGTCGTACAAGCGATTTCTGCAGGAAGACAGCGATGTCGGCAGCCGCAATGAATACGGCTTGCATGCGGCGTTCAAATCAGTATTCCCGATTGAAAGCTATTCAGGCAACGCGATCCTCGAATACGTGAGCTACCGCTTAGGTGCGCCGGTCTTCGATGTAAAAGAATGCCAGGTCCGAGGTCTGACATATGCGGCGTCGCTGCGGGTGACCGTTCGTCTCGTCATTTACGATAAGGAGTCGGGCGCCGAAAAAGCGATAAAAGACGTTCGCGAGCAAGAAGTCTACATGGGTGAATTGCCCTTGATGACGACCAACGGAACGTTTGTGATTAACGGTACAGAACGAGTCATCGTCTCGCAGTTGCACCGTTCTCCGGGAGTCTTTTTCGACCACGACCGGGGCAAGACCCACTCATCCGGAAAGCTACTTTTTTCTGCTCGGGTAATTCCCTACCGTGGTTCGTGGCTAGATTTCGAATTTGACCCGAAAGATCACGTTTACGTCAGAATCGACCGCCGTCGTAAATTGCCTGCAACCGTTCTGTTGCGAGCACTCGGATTCAGCACCGAGCGGATGCTAGAGACCTTTTTTGAACGAGATAATTTCGTACTTGATGGTGAACAAGTCCGTGTCCAACTGGTCGCAGAACGGCTTCGCGGCGAAACGCTTGAGTTCGATTTGGTTGACGCAGACGGAAACGTCCTGGTCGAAGCAGAGCGCCGCATAACTGCGCGACATGCTCGTGAAATTCAAGAACGCGGAATCACGGAAATTACGGTTCCGCGCACCTTTCTTATTGGTAAGACGCTGGCACGCGATTTGCCGAATCAAGAAACCGGCGAGTTGTTGGCTTCCGCTAATGACGAAATCACTGAAGAGTTGCTGGAAGGCTTTGTTGAGAACGGTATTACCGAACTTGAAACGATCTTCGCTAACGATCTCGATCATGGCGCGTACGTATCAGAAACACTGCGCGTAGACCCAACAACGACGGCTTTGGAGGCACAAGTCGAGATCTATCGCATGATGCGTCCAGGCGAGCCGCCGACTAAGGAAGCCGCAGAAAACCTGTTTCGGAACCTGTTTTTCACCGAGGACCGCTACGACCTGTCTGCTGTCGGACGCATGAAGTTCAACCGTCGTGTCAGACGAGAAGAAGTTGTCGGCAGCGGTGTTCTAGATGAACAGGACATTACCGAGGTCCTTAAAGTACTTATCGATATTCGCAACGGTAACGGTACGGTTGACGATATTGATCACCTCGGCAATCGACGTGTCAGAAGCGTCGGTGAAATGGCGGAAAATCAGTTTCGGGTCGGGTTGGTGCGCGTTGAACGCGCGGTGAAGGAACGTTTGAGCCTCGCCGAATCCGAAGGCTATATGCCGCAGGAGTTGATCAATGCGAAGCCTGTGTCCGCAGTAATCAAGGAATTCTTTGGTTCGAGCCAACTTTCGCAATTTATGGACCAGAATAATCCGCTGTCAGAAGTAACGCACAAGCGGCGCGTATCAGCTCTTGGGCCAGGCGGGTTGACCCGCGAACGCGCAGGATTCGAGGTTCGCGATGTGCACCCGACCCACTACGGTCGCGTATGCCCAATTGAAACACCAGAAGGCCCGAACATTGGTTTAATCAATTCTCTGGCAGTTTACGCTCGCACGAACGACTACGGCTTCTTGGAAACGCCTTATCGCAAAGTCGACAATCAGGTGGTCACCGACAAGATCGAATACCTTTCTGCTATCGAAGAAGGACAGTACGTCATCGCACAGGCGAATGCGGCGCTGGATGAGAGCGGAAAACTAACGGACGATTTGGTGTCTTCTCGGTACCAGAACGAGTTCACATTGGCAGGCCCTGAGCGCGTCGAGTACATGGACGTATCGCCCCGGCAAATCGTCTCTGTCGCTGCAGCGTTGATTCCGTTTTTAGAGCATGACGACGCAAACCGGGCACTCATGGGTTCGAATATGCAGCGTCAGGCGGTACCCACGCTACGTGCCGATAAACCGCTCGTTGGTACTGGCATCGAACGCTCGGTTGCCAAGGATTCCGGAGTGACATTTATTGCTCGACGGGGTGGCGAAATTTACGCAGTTGATGCAAGTCGGATCGTGGTTCGAGTCAATGACGCCGAAACGGTAGCCGGTGAGCCCGGTGTCGATATTTACAATTTGACCAAGTACACGCGTTCCAATCAGAACACCTGTATTAACCAGCGGCCGCTCGTCAGACTCGGTGACAAGATCGCTGCGGGCGACGTGTTGGCTGATGGTCCTTCTACTGACCTAGGAGAGCTTGCTCTTGGTCAGAATATGTTGGTCGCGTTTATGCCATGGAATGGTTACAACTTTGAGGACTCGATCCTCATTTCGGAACGCGTTGTTAAAGAGGACCGCTTCACCAGCATCCACATCGAAGAGCTAACCTGCGTCGCACGTGATACGAAACTGGGGCCAGAAGAGATCTCGAGCGATATTCCGAATGTAAGTGAAGGCGCCCTGTCGAAACTGGACGAGTCGGGCATCGTCTATATCGGAGCAGAGGTTCACCCCGGCGATATTCTGGTCGGCAAGGTAACGCCCAAGGGCGAGACACAACTGACACCGGAAGAAAAACTCCTGCGGGCGATCTTTGGCGAAAAGGCCTCGGATGTAAAAGATACCTCGCTACGCGTTCCATCAGGAATGAGCGGTACGGTTATCGATGTGCAGGTCTTTACGCGTGATGGCATCGAGAAAGATGCGCGGGCCCGAGAAATCGAAAATGCGGAGATCGCGCGGGTCAAAAAGGATCTGGACGATCAACTAATAATTCTTGAAGAAGACATTTTTCAGCGTGTTGAGCGAATTGTGATGGGCAAGAACGCTGAGAAAGGGCCTGGACAGCTTAAGGGCGGCATTAAGGTTACCAAACAGCTTCTTTCCGAAGTCGAACGGTCGAAGTGGTTTGATATCCGCCTGAAGAACGATACTGCCAACCAGCAGCTCGAGCAGCTGGCCGCCCAGATCGAAGATCACCGTGAAGATTTCCAACGCCAGTTTGACGAGAAGAAAAACAAACTCACTTCCGGAGATGATCTTGCCCCCGGTGTATTGAAAATGGCGAAGGTCTATCTGGCCGTTAAGCGTCGTATGCAGCCTGGTGACAAGATGGCCGGCCGCCACGGCAACAAGGGTGTGGTATCCATGATCGTACCGATCGAGGATATGCCGCACATGGAAGATGGGCGTACGGTTGACGTTGTGCTTAATCCGCTCGGTGTTCCGTCGCGAATGAATGTTGGTCAGGTCCTCGAAGCGCATCTGGGATGGGCTGCGAACGGTCTGGGACAACGTATCGGTGAAATGATGGAACGCGCAGCGACAGTAAATGAATTGCGCACATTCCTCGATAAAATCTATAACACCAGCGGCCAGAAAGAGGATCTCGATTCACTGACAGACGAAGAGATTCCGCGCCTTTGTGAGAACTTGAAAGGCGGCGTGCCAATGGCCACACCCGTCTTCGATGGGGCAAATGAAGACGAGTTGAAAGGTATGCTTGAGCTTGCAGGTCTACCCATTTCCGGGCAAACCACGCTCTATGACGGGCGTACCGGGACCGCATTCGATCGTCAAGTGACCGTCGGTTATATGTATATCCTGAAGTTGAATCATCTGGTTGATGACAAGATGCACGCGCGCTCGACAGGTCCATATAGTCTGGTTACCCAACAACCGTTGGGCGGCAAGGCGCAGTTCGGCGGTCAGCGCTTCGGCGAAATGGAAGTTTGGGCGCTGGAGGCGTACGGCGCTTCCTACACTCTGCAGGAAATGCTGACGGTCAAATCGGATGACGTTAATGGCCGTACGAAGATGTACAAAAATATTGTTGATGGCGACCACAAGATGGAAGCGGGAATGCCGGAGTCGTTTAACGTACTCCTGAAGGAGATGCGCTCTCTAGGCATCGATATCGAGTTGGAAAACGAATAACTGCGTTCAGACATTCGGCGCGAACCTCGCGTTAAGGAGTATTCATTGTGAAAGACCTACTCGATTTACTAAAAAGTCAGGGCCAGGTTGAAGATTTCGATGCCATTAGCATTGGCCTAGCTTCGCCCGAGAAAATTCGCTCTTGGTCATATGGTGAAGTTAAGAAGCCTGAGACCATCAACTATCGGACGTTCAAACCAGAGCGTGATGGATTGTTCTGCGCCAAGATCTTTGGCCCAATTAAGGACTACGAATGTCTGTGCGGTAAATACAAGCGGTTAAAGCATCGCGGCGTTGTCTGCGAGAAATGCGGCGTCGAAGTAACGTTGGCCAAGGTTCGTCGCGAGCGGATGGGGCATATCGACCTGGCAAGCCCGGTTGCGCATATCTGGTACCTGAAATCCTTGCCTTCGCGCATGGGGTTGCTACTCGACCAAACGCTTCGGGAGATCGAACGCATCCTCTACTTCGAAGCGTACGTCATCATCGATCCTGGCATGACCGACCTTGAGCGAGGCCAACTACTCTCTGAAGAGTCCTACCTGGATGCCATCGAGCAATACGGAGACGATTTCGACGCGCGTATGGGCGCCGAAGCTATTTATGAACTGCTGAAGTCAGTGGATCTTACGGAGCAGGTCAATACCATTCGCGAAGAGCTTCCGAAGACGAATTCGGAAACGAAAATCAAGAAGCTAACAAAGCGTCTTAAGTTGATGGAGGCGTTTTTGCACTCAGGTAACCGTCCGGAATGGATGGTCCTAAGAGTGTTGCCGGTATTACCGCCCGAGCTGCGACCGCTAGTCCCGCTTGACGGCGGGCGATTCGCCACTTCGGACCTTAACGATCTCTATCGGCGAGTAATCAATCGGAACAATCGCTTGAAGCGACTCCTCGATTTGAATGCACCTGACATCATTGTGCGCAACGAAAAGCGCATGCTGCAAGAGTCGGTCGACGCGCTGCTAGACAACGGCCGTCGCGGTCGGGCAATTACGGGTACTAACAAGCTCCCGTTGAAATCCTTGGCGGACATGATCAAAGGCAAGCAAGGTCGCTTTCGCCAGAACCTGCTTGGCAAGCGTGTCGACTATTCTGGCCGTTCCGTGATTGTCGTTGGTCCGACATTGAAGCTTCATCAATGCGGATTGCCGAAGAAGATGGCGCTCGAGCTTTTCAAACCCTTCATCTTCAGCAAGCTTGAGCGGCGCGGTATGGCGACGACGATTAAGGCGGCGAAGAAGCTGGTCGAGCGCGAAGGTCCCGAAGTCTGGGACATCCTGGAAGAAGTCATCCGTGAGCATCCCGTGATGCTGAACCGCGCCCCGACCCTGCATCGTTTGGGTATTCAGGCCTTCGAGCCAGTACTTATTGAAGGGAAGGCCATACAGCTTCATCCATTAGTCTGCACCGCGTTCAATGCCGACTTCGATGGCGACCAAATGGCTGTTCACGTGCCATTGTCGATTGAGGCGCAGCTTGAAGCTCGCACGCTCATGATGTCGACGAATAACATTCTTTCGCCTGCAAACGGCGACCCGATTATCGTACCGACTCAGGACGTCGTTCTCGGGCTGTACTACATGACCAGGGAATCTGCCGATGCGAAAGGCTCGGGCATGTCGTTCACCGACATCGCTGAAGTGCATCGTGCGTTCGAGACTGGCGCGGCGTCATTGCACGCTAAATGCCGGGTCCGGATGGATTTAACTGACACCAAGGACGGCGGTGAGGTGGTTGAGCATCGCGAAGTTGTCGAAACGACGGTTGGCCGGGCACTCTTGTCCGCGCTGCTGCCACATGGCCTTCCATTCGCGTTGGTCAACCAGGTTCTCAAGAAACGTTCAATTTCGCGCCTGTTTGATACCTGTTATCGCACCATCGGCCTGAAAGATACGGTGATATTCGCGGACCGGTTGATGTATACCGGCTTCGAGCATGCCACACGGTCCGGTGTTTCGATCGGCGTGGACGACATGGTCGTGCCGGATGAGAAGCCCACGATTATCGGTACCGCTGAGCGGGCCGTGAAAGAAATTGAACAACAGTATGCTTCTGGCCTTGTGACCACCGGCGAACGCTACAACAAAGTTGTTGATATTTGGTCTCACACCAATGACCAGGTCGCGAAAGCGATGATGGACAAGCTGGGCTCGGAATCGGTTGTTACGGCCAGTGGCGAGGAAGTCCGTCAGGATTCTTTTAACTCGATTTTCATGATGGCCGATTCTGGCGCTCGCGGCTCAGCCGCACAGATTCGCCAGCTCGCCGGAATGCGCGGCCTAATGGCGAAGCCCGACGGCTCAATTATTGAGACGCCAATCACCGCCAATTTCCGCGAGGGGCTTAACGTCCTGCAGTACTTTATTTCGACTCACGGCGCTCGGAAAGGTTTGGCGGACACCGCTTTGAAAACCGCTAATTCCGGCTACCTGACTCGACGCCTTGTGGATGTCGCCCAAGATCTGGTTGTGACGCAGGAGGATTGTGGCACCGTTGGTGGTCTGGTGGTTACACCGATAATCGAGGGCGGTGATGTCATCCAGGCACTCGGAGACAGAATCCTTGGGCGTACTGTAGCTATCGACGTTGTGAAGCCCGGCTCAGACGATGTCATTTTGCCGGCGGGAACGCTTATCGACGAGAAACTCGTTGAGTTTGTGGATGAACACGGTGTAGATGAAATGACCGTGCGGTCGGCGATTACGTGCGAGACTCGATACGGCATATGTGCCGCATGTTACGGACGCGATCTTGCTCGCGGCCATCGCGTAAACGTCGGTGAAGCGGTCGGTGTCATCGCCGCACAATCCATTGGCGAGCCGGGAACACAGCTGACGATGCGAACGTTCCATATTGGTGGTGCAGCATCGCGGGCGGCTGCCATTAACAGTATCGAAGTTAAGCAAACTGGCAAAATTAAACTCGTCAACATGAAGACACTCGCCCACGAGGACGGTACCTACGTGTCGGTGTCGCGATCCGGTGAATTGGTTGTAAACGATGAGACTGGTCGAGACCGGGAGCGCTACAAAGTGCCCTACGGCGCAGTGCTCAACGTGGGAGATGGAACCGAAGTTCGGGCCGGGCAATCGGTTGCGAACTGGGATCCCCACACCCACCCAATTATCACCGAAGTCGCTGGCATCGCGCAGTTTCAGGACATCACTGAGGGCGTCACGGTTGCCAAGCAAGTGGATGAAATCACTGGGCTCTCGAGTATTGTCGTGATGGATTTGAAGCAACGCGGTAGCGCTGCGAAAGATATGCGTCCGATGCTCAAGCTCGTCGATGCCAACGGTGCGGAGCTCAAGATCCCGGGCACTGATATACCTGCACAATACTTTTTACCGCCAAATGCAGTGGTCACAATTGGCCACGAACAAGAGGTCAGCGTCGGTGACGTGTTATCACGGATTCCTCAGGAATCTATGAAGACACGCGACATCACAGGCGGACTTCCTCGTGTTGCCGACCTGTTCGAGGCGCGGCGGCCGAAAGAGCCCGCAATCCTGGCTGAGGCGTCCGGAACGGTGTCGTTTGGTAAAGACACAAAAGGTAAACAGCGACTTGTTATTACCGACTCGGATGGTGAGCAAACCGAGAGCCTGATTCCTAAATGGCGTCATGTCGGTGTGTTCGATGGCGAGCACGTGGAAATGGGCGAAGAGGTCTGCGATGGCGCACCGGATTCGCACGACATTCTGCGTCTGAAGGGTGCGCACGAGCTGACACGCTACATCGTCAATGAAGTGCAGGAGGTCTATCGTCTGCAGGGCGTCAAAATCAATGACAAGCACATTGAAGTTATCGTTCGACAGATGTTGCGCAAGGTCGAAATAGCAACGCCAGGAGAAACCCGTTTTCTTAAAGGCGAGCAAATCGAACGCGAACGCCTCATGGATGAGAACGACCAGGCAACCGCGAATGGAAAAGAGGAAGCGGTTGCTCAGCAGTTGCTGCTCGGGATAACCAAAGCGTCCCTGGCGACCGAGTCGTTCATTTCGGCGGCATCATTTCAGGAAACGACGCGCGTGCTCACTGAAGCTTCTGTCACGGGCAAACACGACGAACTCCGTGGGTTGAAGGAGAATGTCATCGTCGGCCGTTTGATACCTGCGGGAACAGGGTATGCCTACCATCAGGACAGAAAACGCCCTGCGCCGCTCAGCCTGGACACCTTAGCTCCGCCACCAGATCTTGATGCCGATTTGATGGCTGAACTCCGTCAGGCCGACGCGCCGGAAGAATCCACCGAGTCGAGTACAAAAAGTGCTTAGCGCCCGTTGACACAATAGGGCGCAGGTTCTTATAATTCCGCTGCTACGACAGGCCGGAGCAATCCAGCCTGTCGTTTTTTTGCGCTGTCGTTTCTTCCGACTCGTCTGAGCTTAGCCCGACCGCGGTACTACACCGCACGGTCGACTGTCCTTCAGAGTCCACGAAAGGATTGCGTAAATGCTGTTTAACAATCGGGTTTCACAAACGAACGCTGCATATCGTTATGGCGACAATTAATCAATTAGTGCGTAAGCCGCGAAAGCGCCAGCGCAAGAAAAGCAACGTGCCAGCCCTCGAGGCTTGCCCGCAAAAACGTGGCGTGTGTACCCGTGTTTATACGACTACTCCGAAAAAGCCTAATTCCGCACTGCGCAAAGTCGCACGCGTCCGGCTGACCAACGGTCAGGAGGTCACCACCTATATCGGTGGCGAAGGGCACAACCTGCAAGAACACTCAGTCATTCTGATCCGTGGCGGCCGCGTCAAGGATTTGCCCGGTGTTCGATACCACACTGTTCGCGGAACGCTCGACACCTCCGGTGTTGGAGACCGCCGTAAGGGCCGGTCGAAGTACGGCGCCAAGCGCCCGAAAGCCTAGTCTTCCAGATATCTCAGAGCCGAACTCATGTCCAGACGCCACGTAGCCGCTAAACGAGAAATTCTTCCGGATCCGAAGTACGGAGACCGCACGCTTACGAAATTTATCAACATGGTGATGTCGCGCGGTAAGAAAGCAGTTGCTGAAAAAATTGTTTACGGCGCTCTGACGGAAGTCGAAGCGCGTGGTCGGGGAACTGCCATCGAAGTGTTCAAGACGGCTCTTGAGAATGTAGAACCCAAAGTCGAAGTTAAATCTCGCCGTGTTGGCGGCGCGACCTATCAGGTTCCAGTTGAAGTACGCCAAAGCCGTCGGATGGCGCTGGCCATGAGATGGCTCGTAGACGCAGCTCGCAAACGCAACGAGAAGTCGATGGGCCAACGTCTTGCAAACGAAATGATGGAAGCGTACGAGAATCGCGGCTCGGCGGTTAAAAAACGCGAAGAAACGCACAAGATGGCAGAAGCGAATCGCGCTTTCTCTCATTACCGCTGGTAGTCGGGACCGGATTCGGATTTGCTCTCGTGCCACGCACCACGCCCGTCGACCGCTACCGCAATATTGGCATCATGGCCCATATTGATGCAGGTAAAACTACGACTACGGAACGTATCCTTTACTACACCGGCGTGTCTCACAAAATTGGTGAAGTCCACGACGGAACGGCCGTTATGGACTGGATGGAGCAGGAACAAGAGCGCGGTATAACGATCACATCCGCAGCAACTACCTGCTTTTGGTCCGGGATGGAGAAACAGTTTCCGGAACATCGAATAAACATCATCGACACTCCTGGCCACGTCGATTTCACGATTGAAGTCGAACGTTCATTGCGAGTGCTCGACGGTGCGGTCGCGGTTTTTTGCGCCGTAGGCGGAGTAGAACCGCAGTCGGAGACGGTCTGGCGCCAGGCTACGAAATACCGCGTCCCACGGCTCGCATTCGTCAATAAGATGGACCGAGCCGGCGCCGACTTCTTACGGGTAGTCGAGCAGGTAGCTGGTCGGCTGGGCGCCAACGCAATTCCAATCCAGCTCCCCATTGGGGCGGAAGGTGCTTTCGAAGGCGTCGTCGACTTGGTGCGGATGAAAGCAATCTACTGGGCGGAGGAATTGCAGGGCACGAATTTCGAATTCCGCGAAGTTCCGGAAAATCTTCGCGAAGCGTGCGAGGCGCTACGCGAGAACCTCGTCGAGGCGGCAGCAGAGGCCTCCGAAGAACTTACTGAAAAGTATTTGGGCGAATCTGATTTAACCGAGAGCGAAATCCGGTCCGGCCTTCGCAAACGGACGCTCGAAAACGAAATAGTTCCCGTGCTGTGCGGGTCTGCCTTTAAGAACAAAGGCGTTCAGGCAGTTTTGGACGCCGTGATTGAATATTTACCAGCGCCCATTGACGTCGACGCAGTCGTTGGCCTGCTTGAAGACGGCATGACAGAGGCCGCGCGCGAACCGTCCGACGATGAACCGTTTGCTGCGCTTGCTTTCAAGATCGCGACCGACCCCTATGTTGGTAGCTTATCTTTTTTCCGTGTGTACTCAGGGGTCGTAAAATCTGGTGACAGCGTTTACAACCCGGTAAAAGGGCGAAAGGAACGATTCGGTCGAATTCTGCAAATGCATGCGAATTCGCGAGAAGACATAAAGGAAGTCCGAGCCGGCGACATCGCCGCCGCAGTCGGACTGAAAGATATAACGACCGGCGATTCGCTGTGTGACGTAGATAAAGTCATCACGCTGGAGCGAATGGATTTTCCGGAACCCGTGATCGCCGTCGCGGTGGAGCCCAGGACACAAAGCGACCAAGAGAAGATGGGTGTGGCGCTCATGAAGTTGGCGGCGGAAGACCCGTCCTTCAGAGTATCCACCGACGAGGAATCTGGTCAGACGATTATCGCTGGAATGGGTGAGCTTCATCTTGAGATCCTCGTTGATCGGATGAAACGCGAATTTAACGTTGAGGCAAATGTTGGTAAGCCGCAAGTTGCATATCGCGAAACCATCACTGCAGCAGTAGGAAAAGCGGAAGGAAAATTCGTGCGACAAAGCGGGGGTCGCGGTCAGTACGGCCACGTCCTCCTCAAACTAGAGCCCGCGGAACGTGGTGCCGGATTTACGTTTCTCAACGAAGTTACCGGCGGGGTGGTTCCGAAAGATTATATCCCCGCAGTCCATAAGGGCGTGCAAGAGGCTTTGGCTAACGGCGTGTTAGCTGGCTACCCGGTGGTAGACGTAACCGTAACGCTTTACGACGGTTCCTATCATGATGTTGACTCAAGCGAGGTCGCATTTAAGATTGCGGGATCTATGGCATTTCGAGAAGGCGCAAGCAACGCAAAGCCAGCTCTTTTGGAACCAGTCATGCACGTTGAGATTGTGACCCCGGACGATTACATGGGGACTGTTAACGGCGATTTGAACCGACGACGCGGCGTGTTGCTGGGTAGCGAAGAGTCGCCAGCTGGCGCCATCATTCGGGCCGACGTGCCGCTTGCTGAAATGTTCGGATATGCGACAGATCTGCGCTCTGCGACACAAGGACGAGCAACCTATTCGATGGAGTTTTCCCGGTACGTTGTCGCACCTAATAACGTCGCTGAAACGATTATCAAGAGAAGCTGAAGCCCGAGCGGCTTCAGAGTAAGTAACTAAGAGGTTAAGCAGCCATGTCCAAGGAGAAATTTGAAAGGTCGAAGCCCCACGTGAATGTGGGAACGATTGGTCATGTTGATCACGGCAAGACGACGCTGACAGCGGCGCTGACGATAGTGTCGGCGAAGAAGTTTGGCGGCGAGACAAAAGGATACGACCAGATAGACAACGCGCCGGAAGAAAGAGCGCGTGGTATCACGATTGCGACTGCGCACGTTGAATATGAAAGCGAGTCTCGTCACTACGCCCATGTGGATTGCCCTGGACACGCGGATTATGTGAAGAACATGATCACGGGCGCGGCGCAGATGGACGGAGCGATTCTGGTGTGTAGCGCGGCGGATGGCCCGATGCCACAAACGCGCGAACACATTCTTCTGGCCCGTCAGGTGGGTGTTCCGAAGATTGTGGTGTACCTGAATAAAGCGGACATGGTCGACGACGCTGAGTTGCTGGAACTGGTTGAGATGGAAGTTCGCGAGTTACTGGACATGTACCAGTTTCCCGGGGATGACACGCCGGTTGTGATTGGCAGTGCGCTGAAAGCGGTTGAAGGTGATGAGAGTGAGATTGGAGTGCCGTCGATAGAGAAGTTGGTGACGGCGATGGATGAGTTCATCCCGATCCCAGACCGACCTGTCGATTTGCCCTTTTTGCTCCCGATTGAGGATGTGTTTTCGATCTCAGGGCGAGGCACGGTGGTGACGGGTCGCGTAGAGCGCGGCAAAGTCATCGTTGGTGAGGAAGTACAGATTGTCGGCATTCGTGACACCCAGACGACGACGTGCACGGGTGTAGAGATGTTCCGTAAGTTGCTTGACGAAGGTCAGGCTGGAGACAATGTTGGCGTGCTGTTGCGAGGCACGAAGCGCGAAGAAGTGGAACGTGGCCAGGTGCTGTGCAAACCGGGTTCGGTGAATCCGCACACCCACTTTGAAGCTGAAGTGTATGTGCTGTCGAAAGACGAAGGTGGTCGTCATACGCCATTTTTCAATAACTACCGGCCGCAGTTTTATTTCCGTACGACGGACGTGACAGGCGCGGTAGAGCTTCCTGACGGCGTTGAGATGGTGATGCCGGGGGACAACGTGAAGGTGACGGTGAAGTTGATCAACCCGATTGCAATGGAAGACGGACTGCGTTTCGCCATCCGTGAGGGTGGTCGGACTGTTGGTGCCGGCGTTGTCGCGAAAATAATCGAATAGTCCGGGCCCATAAATTAACTCAATTTGCGCGAATCAAGATGAACCAGCAAGTAATCAGAATCCGACTCAAAGCATTCGACCATCGCCTGATCGATCAGTCGACTAAGGAGATCGTCGAAACTGCGAAGCGCACTGGAGCCCAAATTAAGGGGCCCATTCCGCTACCGACGAAAAAGGAACGATACACGGTTTTGATTTCGCCGCACGTCAACAAAGACGCGCGCGATCAGTACGAGATTCGCACACATAAACGCTTGCTGGATATCGTCAATCCGACAGATAAAACTGTCGACGCATTGATGAAGCTCGATCTGGCGGCCGGCGTTGACGTGCAGATCAAGTTGAACTAGGCCGCTTGGAGAATTACAGATGAGCCTTGGTTTAGTTGGAATCAAACGCGGAATGACTCGCGTGTTCACCGAAGAAGGTGAGTCGATCCCGGTGACGGTGGTCGAAGTCAGTCCGAATCGTGTCACACGTGTGAAGACCGCGGAGACGGATGGCTATCGTGCAATTCAGGTAACCCTGGGTGAAAAGCACCAGAATCGGATTAGTCGCCCTCTTGCCGGAGAGTATAAAAAGGCGGGCGTGATTGCCGGAAAGGGTATGTGGGAATTTCGGCTGGCCGAAACCGAAGGCGAAGAAATCGTCGCCGGGACGGAATTGAAAGTCGACGTGTTCGAGCCTGGACAATCTGTTGATGTGACCGGCACGACAATCGGTAAGGGGTTCGCAGGCACTATCAAGCGCCACCACTTCAAAGGGCAAGATGCTACCCACGGCAATTCGTTATCACACCGTGTACCCGGTTCAATTGGGCAATGCCAAACGCCCGGCCGGGTATTCAAAGGCAAGAAAATGGCCGGACATCTCGGTGACAAGCGCCGCACGATACAAGGGTTGAAGATTGTCAGAGTCGATTTAGATCGGAACTTGCTTCTGGTAAAGGGAGCAGTACCGGGCGCCAAGGGCGGCGATCTTCTTATTCGACCGGCAGTGAAAGCTCGAGCGAAATAGTGAGTACGATGGAACTGCAACTGCATACAATTAATCAAGATAGTCCGACCGGGCAAATTGCTCTGTCTGATGAGATCTTCGGTCGCGACTTTAACGAGCCGCTGATCCATCAGGTCGTGACGGCCTATATGGCAGGCGCGCGCAGCGGGACAAAAGCTCAGAAAACCCGTGCCCAGGTGCGCGGCGGGGGCGCGAAGCCATGGCGTCAAAAAGGCACTGGTCGAGCGCGCGCGGGAACGAGTCGCAGTCCGATATGGCGGGGCGGCGGTCGCGCATTTGCAGCTTCCCCAAGGAATTACGAGCAGAAGATAAACCGCAAGATGTATCGTGGTGCGGTCCGTTCGATTCTCTCGCAGCTAGTGCGAGAGGAACGGTTGGTTGCGATCGATGATTTCGTGGTGGAACAACCAAAAACAAAACTCGTGCTGCAAGCGTTATCTCGTTTGAACTTGGATCATGTTTTGATTGTCTGCAGCGAGCTAAGTGAAAATCTGTTTCTCGCCGCTCGGAATATCCCGTGTGTCGGGATGGTTGAGGTCGGAGCAATAGACCCGGCGATTCTGGTCGCATACGACAAGGTAATCGTTACGCGGCAGGCTCTATCAGATCTCGAGGAGCTGCTGAAATGAACGAGGAAAGATTGCTACAGGTACTTGTAGAACCAAGGCTATCAGAGAAAGGGGCGCGCGTTGCTGAGATGCATCGGCAATACATGTTCCGAGTTCTGGACGACGCCACGAAACCGGAAATCAAGGCAGCGGTCGAGCAACTATTCAAGGTTGAAGTCGAAGCAGTGAACACATCATTTGTGCGAGCTCGCACGCGCAATTTTCGTAATCGCGTTGGAACCAAAAGCGGTTGGAAGAAAGCGTTCGTGAAATTGAAAGACGGTTTCGAAATTGACTTTCTTGGCGGCGAATAGCCAGGGGTAATTCGCAATGGCTTTAAAGAAATCTAAACCAACATCTCCAGGGCGGCGTAACGTCGTCACGGTTTCGACTCCTGAATTGCATAAAGGCGAACCGTTTCGCCCCTTGCTAGAACAGCAGTCGCGCAAATCGGGGCGTAATAACAACGGACGTATTACGGTCCGGCATCGCGGTGGTGGTCACAAACAGCGGTATCGAATCGTTGATTTCAAACGGGGTAAGGACGGAATCAACGCAAAAGTGGAGCGAATTGAGTACGACCCGAACCGAACGTCGCATATTGCATTGTTGCTGTATGCAGACGGAGAGCGTCGCTATATCGTCGCACCGAAAGGAATAACCGTTGGCGCTACATTGCGCTCTGGGGCGGATTCGCCGATTCAAGCCGGAAACTGCTTGCAACTCCGAAATATTCCGGTCGGCACGTTGGTGCATTGCGTGGAGCTCAAGCCCGGGAAAGGCGCACAAATGGCGCGCAGCGCCGGTGCTAGCGTGCAGTTCGTTGCGCGCGAAGGGGGCCACGCCACGTTGCGACTGCGCTCCGGGGAAATGCGAAAGGTCCCGATCGAATGCCGAGCAACCATTGGTGAAGTTGGGAACCACGAACACGCGTTACGTTCTCTGGGCAAAGCTGGTGCCAAACGCTGGCGCGGCGTCCGACCGACTGTTCGAGGCGTTGCGATGAACCCAGTTGACCATCCACATGGTGGTGGTGAAGGACGCACTTCAGGGGGACGTCACCCGGTAAGTCCATGGGGACAACCGACTAAAGGGCATAAAACCCGCCGTAACAAGCGTACCAACGATTTGATCGTTCGACGCCGCAACAAACGATAGGAGCGGAGCTTAGCTATGCCACGTTCAATCAGAAAAGGCCCTTATATTGACCATCATTTGGTTAAGAAGGTTGATGAAGCCCGCGCAAAAAACGATAAGCGCCCGATTAAGACTTGGTCTCGTCGCTCAATGGTGTTGCCCGATATGGTCGGTTTGACGATTGCTGTTCATAACGGTCGTCAGCATATGCCGGTTTATGTCAACGAGAACATGGTGGGGCACAAGCTCGGTGAATTTGCACCGACACGTTCTTTCCGTGGTCATATCGCTGATAAAAAGTCTAAGTAATAAGGCGCTCGACAGGATATCTAAGATGGCCACGGTAGCTAAACTTCGAAATGCACGCATAGCCGCGCAAAAAATGCGCCTGGTCGCTGACCAGGTCCGGGGACTCCCGGTGGAGCAGGCGATTAACGTTTTAGCATTTAGCGACAAGAAGGCCGCGCACCTCATAAAGAAGGTGCTCGAATCGGCCATCGCGAACGCCGAGCACAACGACGGTGCCGATGTAGATGACTTAAGAGTCGATAGCATCTTTGTTGATGAGGGTGCGACTCTGAAACGCTGGCGTGCTCGTGCTCGGGGACGAGCGTCAAAAATATTGAAGCGGACTAGCCACGTGACAATTTCCGTAGAAGAAGTGGGGCAATAGAGCTATGGGTCAAAAAGTACACCCCTACGGTATCCGTTTGGGCATCGTTAAAGATTGGACGTCGACGTGGTATGCCGACACCAAAGCTTACGCTGACTATTTAAACGTTGACCTCAAGGTTCGTGAGTTTCTTCGCAAGAAACTTTCACATGCATCTGTGAGCAGAATCCAGATCGAGCGCCCCGCCAACAACGCTCGATTGATTATTCACACAGCACGACCGGGCATCGTTATTGGCAAGAAGGGCGAAGATATTGAATCACTGCGCAAAGAAGTGTCGCAGTTAATGGGGGTGCCCGCGCACATCAGTGTTGAGGAAATCCGCAAGCCCGAACTCGACGCATTGCTGGTTGCGGAGTCCGTCGCTCAACAGCTCGAGCGTCGCATTATGTTTCGGCGCGCGATGAAACGCGCGGTGTCGAATTCGATGCGTCTAGGTGCCGAAGGTATCAAGATTAATGTCGCTGGCCGACTAAATGGCGCTGAGATCGCGCGTTCTGAATGGTATCGGGAAGGCCGCGTGCCGCTACATACCTTGCGTGCGGATATTGACTACGCCCTCGCGGAGGCCAATACCACCTACGGAGTCATCGGCGTAAAGGTCTGGATCTTCAAAGGTGAAATTGTTCCGAAGGCAGAACAACCAGAACTGGAGGAAGCGGAAGCCCCCAGTGCGGCGTGAGCCAAGCACGAATGGGGTCTCCGGAGCGTAACTGATGCTGCAACCTAAAAATACGAAATTTCGCAAACAGCAAAAAGGCCGCAATCGCGGACTTGCGCAGCGCGGCGCCAAAGTTAGCTTTGGTGAATACGCGCTGAAGGCTACTACTGCCGGTCGCGTAACCGCCCGGCAAATAGAAGCCGCGCGCCGTGCGATAACCCGCCATGTGAAGCGCGGCGGAAAAATCTGGATTCGAGTATTTCCGGACAAACCGGTGTCGAAGAAGCCGCTGGAAGTTCGCCAAGGTAAAGGTAAGGGCAACGTGGAGTACTGGGTGGCTCAAGTTAAACCCGGTACTGTCCTCTACGAAATGGAGGGTGTCTCGGAAGAGATTGCACGTGAAGCAATGCGACTGGCCAGCGCGAAATTGCCTGTGCGTACGACATTCGCAACACGGACGGTATTGTGATGAAAGCGATCGAATTGCGTAACAAGCAGGACGACGAACTGACGCAGCTCCTCCTGGAGACTCGCCGGAAGCAATTTAATATGCGTATGCAAGTCGGATCCGGACAGCCGGCGCGAGCCAGTGATATCCGCGAGAGTCGCAAGGATATCGCCCGGATTAAAACCATCATTCAGGAACGCCAGCAGGGCAACGCGGTATGAGCGAAGTACAGAAAACGGCTAGAACACTAGTCGGCCAAGTTGTAAGTAACCGCATGGATAAAACGATCGCGGTCATGGTCGAACGACGTGTAGAACATCCTTTGTATCGAAAGTATGTCCGCAAATCGACGCGTCTTCTTGCTCATGACGAGAACAACGAATGTGCCGAGGGCGATACCGTAGCCATCGAAGAATGCCGCCCGCTATCGAAGAACAAAAGCTGGCGTCTTCAACGCGTTCTAGAACGCGCCACACAAATTTAAACGACGGTCCATCGAGTAGGAATCGGAGTTAACCATGATTCAAATGCAGAGCATGTTAGACGCGGCCGACAATAGCGGTGCGAGACGCATGATGTGTATCAAGGTACTGGGCGGTTCGCGTCGCCGATACGCCGGAATAGGTGATGTCATAAAAGTCACCATTAAAGAAGCTATCCCGAGAGGGAAGGTCAAGAAAGGCGAAGTCTTTGATGCCGTGGTAGTGCGTACTAAGAAAGGTGTTCGGCGCCCGGACGGTTCGCTTATTCGCTTCGACGGCAATGCTGCAGTACTGCTAGACAAACAGCTCAATCCTGTTGGTACGCGGATATTTGGCCCGGTTACGAGAGAACTACGCGGAGAGAAATTCATGCGTATCGTTTCACTCGCGCCGGAAGTTCTGTAGTCGGCAGATTGGTAGAGAAATTCCGATGAAGAAAATCAAAAAAGGCGATGACGTTCATATCGTCGCGGGTCGAGATCGAGGGAAGCGCGGGGTCGTCGTGCGCGTGGTGTCCGACCGTCACGTCATAGTTGAAGGCATCAATCTCGTCAAACGGCACACCAAAGCGAACCCGCAACTCGGGACGCCAGGCGGGATCATCGAAAAGGAAGCGCCATTGCAGATTGCGAATGTTGCTCTGTTCAATCCCGTTACGCAGAAGCCCGACCGCATCGGATTTCGTATCTTGGAGGATGGGCGAAAAGTTCGATTCTTCAAGTCCAACGGCGAAGTAGTCGACGCGTAGATCGAGGATATTGAGAATATGGCAAGGCTGGAAGATTTTTACCGTGACACTGTAGTGGCGCAGCTGCAGGAAAAGTTCGGTTTCAAAAGCGTCATGCAGGTACCCAAGGTTACCAAGATAACGCTCAATATGGGGCTAGGTGAAGCGGTCGGGGACAAGAAGATAGTTGAGCACGCGGTCAAAGATCTACGGCTCATTTCTTCACAGCAACCGGTAGTTACACTTGCGCGCAAATCGATCGCTGGCTTCAAGATTCGTGACGGATGGCCGATCGGTGCGAAGGTGACCCTGCGACGAGATCGGATGTACGAGTTCCTTGACCGGTTGATCAATATCGCGATCCCAAGAATTCGGGACTTTCGAGGCTTGAACTCGAGGGCGTTCGACGGCCAGGGTAACTACAACATGGGCGTGCGGGAGCAGATTATTTTCCCGGAGATCGATTACGACAAGATCGATACTTTACGCGGACTTGATATTTGCATCACGACAAGTGCGCGCACCGACGATGAAGGTCGCGCATTGCTCGAAGCGTTTAAGTTTCCACTGCGAGCTTGAGGAACCAGGTATGGCTAAGAAATCAATGATCAATCGCGAGAAGAAGCGCGCGGTCCTGGCTGCTAAATTTGGCGCTAAACGTGAAGAGCTAAAGGCGATCATCAAGGACGAAGAGCGTTCCTATGAAGATCGAGATGAAGCACGGGTGCGGCTCCAAAAGTTGCCGCGTGATTCAAGCACTGTTAGAAAACGGAATCGCTGCCGCCTGACTGGCCGCCCGCATGGCTTCTACAGGAAATTCGGCCTAGCGCGCAACGAATTACGACGGCTCGCGATGGAAGGCCATATTCCTGGATTAGTGAAAGCTAGCTGGTAATCGGATTAGAACCTTATGAGTATGCAAGACCCCATAGCCGATATGCTTACACGGCTTCGAAACGGACAGGCCCGGGCTAAGCGGGAAGTTTCCATGCCGGCGTCTGGAAAGAAAGCCGCCGTCGCAGCCGTATTGAAGAACGAAGGCTACATCAGTGACTTTCGCACCGAAGGTGACGGTGCAAAGCGTGAGCTAAAGGTGGAATTGAAGTATTTCGAAGGCAAGCCCGTTATCGAAAAGATCGAACGCGTTAGTCGTCCCGGATTACGCATTTACCGAGGCAACGATGAGCTACCGACAGTCGTTGGTGGACTTGGTGTTGCCATCATTTCCACGTCAAAAGGATTGATGAGCGATCGGCAAGCGCGGGCCGAGGGCATTGGCGGCGAAGTCATCTGTTCGGTTTATTGAGGTTGCGAAGAAAATGTCGCGAGTAGCTAAAGTTCCGATTGAAATTGCCAAAGGCGTTGAGATAACGCTTAACGGGCAGAATGTGAACGTAAAAGGCCCTAAGGGTAGTTTGTCCCACACCGTACACGACTTGGTTTCCGTTAAGCTCGAGGACGGGTCGATGACAGTTCGCGCGCTCAATGAATCCAAGGCGTCAAATGCGCTCTCGGGTACAACCCGTGCTGTTCTGCAGAATTTAGTAATCGGCGTCGCGGAAGGGTTCGAGCGCAAACTCCAAATCGTCGGGGTAGGTTACAGAGCGCAAGCGCAGGGACAGAAGCTTAATCTTTCCTTAGGATTTTCCCACCCGGTCGAATACGCAATTCCGGACGGGATATCCGTGGAAACACCAACGCAAACGGAAATCGTGGTGCGAGGAATAGACAAGCAAGCCGTTGGGCAGGTTGCCGCGAACATTCGCGCCTACCGCAAGCCCGAACCGTATAAAGGCAAAGGTGTTCGTTATAGCGGCGAACAAATCGTTAAGAAAGAAGCGAAAAAGGCCTGATTCAGGTGATGAACAAAAAATCTTCACGTCAGCGGCGTGCACGAAAAACCCGCTCGATTATCAAGAAGCTGGGAGCAGTACGATTGTGTATCAATCGGACACCCCGTCACATATACGCACAGGTTATTTCAGAAGATGGCAATGCCGTGCTGGCGTCAGCTTCGACCGTCGAAAAGGAATTCCGGGGAACCGGGAATCACGGCGGCAATATGGGTGCAGCATCAGAGATTGGAAAGCTGGTCGCGGAGCGCGCGATAGCAGCTGGCATTCAGAGTGTTGCGTTTGACCGCTCTGGTTATAAGTATCACGGACGCGTCAAGGCGCTCGCCGATGCTGCCCGCGAAGGCGGCTTGAAGTTTTAGGAGTTCGACGGAGTATGGCTGGTAATTCAAATATGCCGGAGAACAATGAAGGGTTCTTCGAGAAGCTGATCACTGTGAATCGCGTAGCGAAAGTTGTGAAGGGTGGGCGAATATTCGCTTTCTCCGCACTTACTGTCGTGGGGGACGGTGAGGGCCGTGTCGGTTTTGGCCGCGGAAAGGCTCGCGAGGTTCCGGTAGCGATACAGAAGGCAATGGAAAATGCACGCAAGAACATGAGCTCTGTGGCGCTAAATGGTTCGACCCTGCAATACGCAGTGATAGGCGAACATGGCGCAGCAAAGGTTTACATGCAACCCGCCTCAGACGGTACAGGGATCATTGCAGGGGGCGCGATGCGGGCTGTATTCGAAGTCCTGGGCGTGCAAAACGTATTGGCGAAATGTATCGGAACAACCAACCCGGTGAACGTCGTTCGCGCAACCATAAATGGGCTCATGGCAATGTCATCGCCGGAACAGATCGCTGAGAAACGCGGCAAGACCGTCGAAGAAATTCGGGGATAGTCATTATGTCGACAAAAACACTTAGCGTTACGCTGTGTAAGAGCCTGAATGGGCGCTTGCCACGGCATAAGGCCTGCGCTCGCGGTCTGGGGCTGCGCCGGATTCGGCACACCGTTAACGTCAGCGATACGCTCGAGAACCGAGGCATGATCAACAAAATCAGCTATATGCTGAAAGTTGAGGAGCTCTGAATATGCGCTTCAATACTTTAAAGCCAGCAGCAGGTTCGAAGAAGCCGGCCAAACGCCTCGGCCGCGGCGGCGGCTCTGGACTCGGTAAAACGGGTGGGCGTGGTCACAAGGGTCAGAAATCCCGTTCCGGTGGATATCATAAAGTCGGCTTTGAAGGCGGCCAGATGCCGCTGCAACGTCGACTCCCGAAATTCGGTTTTCGCTCCCGCGGCGCACGTCTGGTCGACGAGATACGTCTGAACGAGTTGAACAACATTGAGGCCGACGTCATTGATCTGCTTGCCTTGCGCACTGCCGGATTAGTCCGTGGCGACGTCATGCGCGCGAAAGTTATTGCTTCGGGAACGATTGAGAAAGCGGTACACCTCAAGGGCCTGGGAGTAACCAAGGGCGCCCGTGCGCTAATCGAATCGGCCGGGGGGCAGATCGAAGAATAATCGTGGCGACTGCAGCAAACAAAGGGGCAGGCGGGATAGCGAATCTCGGCAAGCTGACAGAGCTCAGACAGCGAATATTTTTCTTGCTGGGGGCCCTGCTTGTCTTCCGGATTTGTACGCATATTCCGGTTCCTGGCATTAATCCGGTCGCGCTCAATGCGCTGTTTGATCAACAACGCGGGTCCATTCTCGACATGTTCAACATGTTCTCCGGCGGAGCGCTGGAACGTTTCTCAGTCGTTGCTCTCGGGATCATGCCGTACATTTCTGCGTCGATCATCATGCAACTACTCACCGTCGTACATCCGAAGCTGGAGCAGATGAAGAAAGAGGGTGAGGCCGGCAGACGGAAGATAAATCAGTACACGCGATATTTTACAGTCGTGCTATGTCTGTTCCAGGCAACGGGGGTCGCAATAATGCTGGAGCAGCAAACCGCCGCCGGCATGCAACTGGTGATCGACCCTGGTATGTCCTTCAAGGTGACTTGCGTAGCGACATTGGTGAGCGGAACGCTTTTCCTCATGTGGTTAGGAGAGCAGGTCACGGAGCGTGGAATCGGTAACGGAATTTCCATGATCATCTTCGCGGGGATCGTCGCAGGACTTCCTGCCGCCATTGCGGGGACATTGGAACTCGCGCGTACTGGCGAGCTGTCAATTATTCTCGTGTTGCTTTTGCTCGTGCTGGCAGTTGGCGTTACTGGATTCGTTGTATTCGTGGAACGTGCCCAGCGGCGGATTACTGTGAACTACGCGAAGCAGCAGCGCGGCGGCCAGATGTACGGTGGCCAATCAACGAACTTACCACTGAAATTGAACATGGCAGGTGTGATACCTCCAATTTTCGCATCCAGTATCATTCTGTTTCCAGCGACGATCGCCGGCTGGTTTGGAAACGCAGAAGGGATGGGTTGGCTGCGCGACATCAGTACAACGCTGTCTCCCGGACAACCTTTGTATGTCATGTTTTACGCGGGTGCGATTATATTTTTCTGCTTTTTCTATACGGCCCTCGTTTTCAACCCGAAGGAAATGGCCGATAACCTGAAGAAATCAGGTGCATTCATCCCGGGTATCCGCCCAGGCGACCAGACTGCACGTTATATCGACGGGGTCATGACTCGATTAACAGCCGCGGGCGCGATTTATATAACGGGCGTGTGTTTATTACCGGAATTTCTAATCCTTCAGTTGAACGTACCGTTCTATTTTGGAGGGACTTCCCTTCTGATAATCGTCGTCGTCGTGATGGATTTCATGTCTCAGGTTCAAGCCCATCTGATGTCGCATCAGTATGAGGGTTTGATGAAGAAGGCCAATCTAAAGGGATACGGTCGTCGCTAATCGACGAGCGTTGGAGTCGGAACAATGAAAGTTCAAGCATCTGTTAAAAAGATTTGTCGTAACTGCAGAGTGATCCGCCGCAAAGGGATCGTTCGAATAATCTGCAAAGACCCGCGCCATAAACAGCGTCAGGGTTGAACGGCGTTTAAGAAGAGAATAGAGGAACGACTATGGCACGTGTTGCTGGCGTAAATATTCCTGACCGGAAACATACGGTTATAGCTTTGACTGCAATTTACGGTATCGGGCGGACTCGTGCGAACGCGATATGCGATTCCACCGGCATCGCGCATGACGCCATGGTCAAGGATCTGACTGAGGGCCAACTAGACGAATTGCGTACCGAAGTCGGGAAATATCAGGTCGAGGGCGATTTACGCCGAGACGTGAGTATGAACATCAAACGATTGATGGATCTGGGTTGCTATCGCGGAATTCGCCATCGTCGTGGCCTCCCGGTTCGCGGCCAGCGCACACAAACAAACGCCCGGACGCGAAAAGGTCCACGGCGAATGGTTAAACGATAGGCTCGGATATTCACTATGGCAACCTCTTCTACGAGAACTAAAAAGCGCGCTAAGAGCACTATCATCGACGGTGTCGCGCATATTCACGCGTCGTTCAATAACACCATAATCACGATCACCGACCGACAGGGAAACACTCTGGCGTGGGCGACAGCTGGCGGAAGTGGGTTTCGCGGATCTAGAAAAAGCACGCCATTCGCTGCCCAGGTTGCGGCCGAAAGATTGGCTACCGTTCGGGACGATTACGGAATGCAGAATCTGGACGTCTTCGTTAAGGGGCCTGGTCCAGGACGAGAATCTGCGGTGCGATCATTGAATGCCGCCGGATTCAAGATTACGAATATCACAGACGTAACGCCGATCCCCCATAACGGGTGCCGGCCCCCCAAGAAGCGAAGGGTATAAAACATGGCTCGTTACATTGGCCCAAAATGCAAACTCAGCCGGCGACAAGGCATGGACCTCGGCCTCAAGAGCCGCGCGCGCGCAATTGAAACGAAATGCCAGATGGAAAAACCACCTGGCCAGCACGGTGATGCACGTGGTCGTCGACAATCCGACTACGCATTACAGCTGCGCGAGAAGCAGAAACTCCGCATCATCTACGGAGTGCTTGAAAAGCAGTTCCGTAATTACTACAAAACCGCCGCACGAGTGAAGGGTGCGACTGGCGAAAACTTACTGCAACTGTTGGAGCGCCGCCTGGACAACGTCGTTTACCGTATGGGTTTCGGAGCGACGCGTGCTGAGGCACGCCAGCTCGTGAGCCACAAGGCAATCACGGTAAATGGTAAGGGAGTAAACGTCCCCTCGTTCCAGGTAGCGGCAGACGATGTCGTCTCCATCCGTGAGAAATCCCGGAAGCAGGTGCGAATTCAGGATTCATTGGCAATAGCTGAGCAATTGGGGTTTCCGGATTGGATTGAAGTAGACCCCAAGAAGATGGAAGGGCGCTTTAAGGCCGTTCCCGGTCGTGCCGATCTACCGGCAGACATCAATGAGTCACTTGTCGTCGAGTTGTACTCGAAGTAATCCCACTTAAAGGAGACTCCACCATGGCGTCAGCCTTGAACGAGTTATTGAAGCCAAAGATTGTTGAAGTTAGCGCAGTAAATCAGCGTACTGCGAAGATCGCTATCGAACCGCTAAATCGGGGGTTTGGCCATACGCTGGGAAACGCTTTGCGACGAGTTTTGCTGTCGTCCATGACAGGTAGCGCGATTACTGAGGTTGAAATCGAAAATGTATTGCACGAATACACGACGATTGAAGGCGTGCAGGAGGATGTGACCGATATTCTTTTGAATCTCAAAGGTCTGGCCATCACGATGCATTCGCGCGATGACGCGACAATCACTCTTAATAAGCGCGGGCCCGGTGAGGTCACCGCAAGCGACATACTGCTGGATCACGACATAGAAGTTGTCGAGCCTGACTATCACATAGCGCACCTCAGCGATAACGGCGAGTTGAATATGACCCTCCGAGTGACAAGAGGACGTGGGTATCAACCGTCAACTGCCCGCGAGCTGGACGATGAGGCAGAGCATTCGATCGGACGGTTGAAGCTTGATGCGTCATTCAGCCCTATTCGTCGCTGCGCCTATGAAGTTCAGAGCGCGCGCGTTGAGCAGCAAACGGACTTGGATAAGCTCATCTTAACAATTGAGACCAACGGTACCATCGATCCCGAACTGGCTGTAAAAGAAGCGGCGAGTATTTTACGTAGTCAACTGGCCGTGTTCGTGGATATAAGCGCTGATGACATCCAAGAGTCGGCTGCTAGCAACGCGGTCGAAATCGATCCGATCCTCCTCCGTTCAATCGATGACTTGGAGCTTACGGTGCGCTCTGCTAATTGCCTGAAAGCCGAAAGCATCTATTACATTGGTGATCTGATCCAAAGAACGGAAGTAGAGTTGTTGAAGACACCGAACCTCGGTAAAAAATCACTAACCGAGATTAAGGATGTTCTCGCCGCAAGAGGCTTATCGCTGGGTATGCGCCTTGAGAACTGGCCGCCTGTTGGTCTATACGAAAACGACCGGGCAGCCCTCTAAGAAACAATGAATCGAGGCGAACTGAAATGAGGCATCTCAAGAGCGGGCGTCAGCTGAACCGAAACAGTGCTCATCGCAAAGCCATGTTCCGCAATATGGCAGCGTCCCTGTTCCGGCACGAAGTGATTCGCACTACAGTTCCAAAGGCAAAAGAGCTTCGTCGAACTGCCGAACCACTGATCACGATGGCGAAAACCGATTCCGTGGCAAAACGCCGACTAGCATTCTCGCGATTAAGAGACCGCGACGTCGTAACGAAGTTGTTCAACGAAATTGCTCCTCGCTATACCAGCAGACCGGGTGGCTATCTGCGGATCCTGAAATGCGGTATCCGTCCCGGAGACAAAGCTCCGATGGCAATAGTCGAACTGATGGATCGACCGGAGAACGTTGGATCTGTCGACGCCGAGGAATTGTAGGAAGCAGCTACGTTGTGCTGCTAAGAACGGTTTCCGGTGAGATTCCTCTTGAACCAAAGCGCAATTCTATAGCTGACGATAGGCAAGAAATTGGAATACGGAGGCGTGCGAGCACTCCTTCTAGCGAATCGATGACTCTCGTGAATTGCTTCGCAGATGTCTATGGGGCAGCGAGACGACGTGTCGAAGTTCCGTCAGTGGATGACCTCGGCCGACAATGCCTTTCCGTATTGCAGTGAGTACATTGGCCCAGGAATCGGAGCCCGAGACCCACAGGCCTAACTAGCCCTTATGGCTCTCCAGATTGGTCCCAATGTGTAGGTAAATGGCACTGTTGATTACAGTCCTTTCGTGATGGCGTTTCACAGCGATGCGGCTGAGGTAAACGATCGCGTAAACCTCATGCAGAGGACGCGCTTGCCAGCCCCAGACCCGCTCGACATTTGCGCCGGTTCTTTTGGAGATCAGCCTTGGCAATATCTCCGCGCTATCCATATCTCGAATTGTTTTCACGATGTTCCGGGCCGTCTGACCCAGGTATGCAGCCGCGGAATTTTCCCGTCCATGTTGGTGAAGCCGCGCTAGTGTTTCCGGACCTGTCGCGGATTGAACTCGCCACTTAGCACGAGTGGTGCAGTGAACCGAGACCCGTTGTCTTCGGTCTGCGATTTTTTCTCCAATAGCTGTTGTTCGTAGTGAAAGGTTTTGCAAATCTACGTGGTCGTCCAATACTCCATTCAGAGTCGCCTCGGCTTTTACCTTAATTGATTCCGCAAAAGTCCGGCACGACTGGCATAGCTCGTTATGGACTAATCCTCTTTCCACGTCTGCGGTAACGAGTCGTAGTTCATCATCTGCCTTCTTTTCGTCACTTTCCCGTTGGTTTTGGCCATTACACAATATTCGACGCAGTCTCCGTTGCTCCGCCTCCCGCAGTCGGAAATCGGCAAAGTCAGCAGGAACAGAACGATTCTGATGTAGCAGCTGAATCTGGCGCTACCGCCACTATAAATTTTTGTGCGCGGTGAGACCTCCGCGGCATGTAAGCTCCGAACTTCTGGTTGATGTAAAACGACGTAACAACAACCCAGCGGTGGATCCTGTTGTTGAGAGCACTTCCACCGTTTTGCCGGATAATCTTAGTTAAAGACCATCCCGAATCATTCGGATTTCTCTAGTGAAATTTCAGCTTGACTCAGGCGCTCGCCGCCTGAGCCTTATTTTTGCAATACGTCGCCATACACTCAACGGCAGGATCTCATCGAACAATCGAAATTGCGGCGGTTATTGACCCTGGCGACCTACTCAGGCGTGGCTTATCCGACGTCACCCACGTTTCGCCACGGTTCCCGCTGGCGTATGTTCGCAATTTTGTAAAGTTTATTGACCGTTCCTGTCAGTTCTTTGTTGTAGCTATCGTCGACCTTCCCTATCGGTGCCGTGATACCGGCTTCGGCCACACAAAGACCAAAACCGATGGGTCGGTACTGCTCCCCTCGGTAGCTATGATGGCTCAACTCCTCGAACTGCCCCGCGCCTGGACTGCATGATCTAGGGCATCGCGCATCACCTCGGCTGTCAGCGACGCGGACGGTCGCCAACGGATGATGCGATGCAAGCACACATCAATCACCAAGGCACCAAACACGGGCCCACGCCACGTCCCGACTTACGTGGTGTTAGTGGTGCGTGCGGAGATGAAATGGCGTTCAGGCAGATCTGCTGAACGCGATGTGTGGGCATCCGAGATCGTGATCTTGAGCGCTTCGCCTCGGCGCCCTCAGCACAAGTCGATGTTCTTGATAAAACGATCCACGATTCATTGGCGGGCCGCCTGCGACGACAGCTTCAATTGCTTCCACACCCTGAGTGCGCTCTGGACTTAGATGTTCTGAGTCCACACTCGCCTGACCGCTTCATCATTGTGATCGCCCGGCGGCTGTCGGTTCCGATAACGATCGAGCATCTTTAAATCGTGGTATGCGGGCGGGCCAATGAGCTGCACCCGGTTCATGGGCTCGCCCCGGTATTCGTTTCGGTGGTCTCGATAAACGCGACCATTACTCCGCTTTGTCGTCGAGCTCCGCGCCGGAGCAAGAACGCTGAAACTTCACGCGGGAACTCGCTCGCCTCCTTAAGCTCCCGATACTCAGATTTCAACGGCTTGAATTAATCAAGCTCTGAGGGCGTCTTGCCGAAGCGACGACCGCCATCGGCTCGCTTACACTACTTTCGCAGTATTTCGCCCTTGGAACTGATCTTCTGAACAATCGGTTGTATCGCAGCCCTTTGCGGCAAAAGCGCAGCCACGAGTTAGTGCGTCACGCGTGCAACGTGTTATCGATCCTCTGGGGAACATCTGTTACTTCTTGTCATGGGAGTACCTTCTCCACACGAAAGATACCGGGAAAAACTGAGGTGTTTCATTCAGCGCTGCTGTTCAGTTTTGGCCGCCGAGTGATGCTTTCTTATCTCCCGCTCGATACTCAAGTGTATCGATTCGATCTGCTTCAGATGGCGAACGCTCAGCTGGCGCCCGGTTGTCAAACTTGCGTTGAGGCCGTCGACTTCCTGCATGATTTCGTGGACGCCAAGCATGTCCATCATCCCCTGAAGCTTATGTCGATATCTTTTCACTCCAGCTCTGTTACCCGTAAGGGTCATGGTGAGCAAGGAAGACACAGCATGTACGGTCTCCAGCTTAATTTTTGCCAGCACTGTCTCAAGATCACCGTCAGTCTTGTAATAAGAAGCGAACTCCCGCAATGTCGAATTGAATCCACCGAAACCTTCCGATGTTCCTATTCCCACCTGATCCGATTCCTCTCCCTCGGACAACTCCAATAAGGTGTCGACCAATTGTGCTCCCCTCACGGGTTTTAAGAGAATTCGATCTACCGCTGTTGCTTCAGCATGTTGACGGACCTCCATCGAGTCGTACCCCGTTAGTAGCACCAGTTTTGTGGGGCCCCTTAAATTAGCTCGAATCATTCCAAGCAGCTGGGCCCCATCCTGCTCGTCCACCGAATAGTCAGTGATCACGAAATCGTAACGGAATTGGCCCAAACTTGATTCGGCCTTTTCGCTCGTTAGTACCGCATCGACGACGGCACCCTGTAAGGTGAGGGACTGCCGAATAGACTCAGAAATGAGCAGGCTATCGTCAATGGTTAGAATCCTGAATCCATTAAGGGCTCCTTTCGCGAGTTGTGTAGGCAGCGCCTCCTGGGTGGCGAAATATTTAAGTTTTCGGAGGTCTTCGGAATTTGAAATATTAAGGATGAAATTGACGCCCGGTGGGCTAAGATCTTCACGAAGTTCACCCCCAACGTGATAGGCGATAACGGGTACCGATAGCCCGTAAAAAGTCTCCGCGATCAGTTCGGTAACATCTGAATACTCGGAATCGAAATTTTCGAGCAACAAAACATCAATTGAGGACAGCAAATGTCCGCAGCCACGGAGCTGCGCCAAAGTTAAAACCACTGGGAAAATGTCACAGCTTACGAGCCGGTAAAAACTCTCAATGTCAGGTTCAGTTTCGCGAAGCCAAAGTATTGGCAACCAACCCGCTATTTCGGGTCCGGCATCCACCGCTTTTCTCATCGGAAGCTTCACCACACAAGACGAACCGACGGGAGATGAATCGGTTACCGACAGGACTCCCCCAATATTGTTAATGCTCGCCTTGGTGATTGACATCCCCAATCCTCCTTTGGTTGGATTTCGAACGTTCGTACTACTACCGGCAAGTGGTAGCGGATTTCGTTGGGTGTGTTCGAACCCGAGTCCGGTGTCCTTAACCTCGATGTGTAAGACCGAAAGGTCATGTCCCTCGGCCTTGACATGTAACCAAACGCCGCCCTCATCCGTGTACTTGATGGCGTTACCGACAAGGTTAAAAAGTACCGCTTGCAATGTATTCGGTGCGATATCCACAAGCGGCACAACCGAGCTTTCTATTTGCCATTTAACGAACAATCTTTTGATCTTTGCCTCCACTGCGAATAAGTCTGTTACATTTCTTATCTCCCGATAAATATTGCTCGGAATCGATGGCGCTGGCACACGGTTACTCTCGACATCATGGCTAACGATTCGGTTTGCCATACTGAGCAAGCGGTTCGATGATATTGCGATTATTCTGAGTCGGTCCAATAGGACAGCCCGGTAGGTACTCGAAATGGTGGAACCGTTCGCTTCTGTTACCAGCGACTCAGTAATCGCTAAGATCGTTTGGAGGGGCGCCCTAAACTCATGGCTCATTGTCGCGATAAACCTATTCAGTTCGGCAGTCGCCAATTTCAGATGATTAACTACAGTTTGGTACTGGAAGAGCAAACTCAAGGAATAAAGTGGGACGAAGACGATTGAAAAATAATACAACGCTACCAGCATACCGTGGCCTCCAATCGATGGATTGAATTCCTTTGCAATCGAGAATCCGACAAGCGTAAATACCATCGCAGCGAAGAAGTACACTATTCCGAATCTGAAGCCGTTGCCGATGATGTACGTAATGTAAACGGGAAGCAGAATTACGCCGGCTTCCGAGGCGGTGGCGGTATATAGGCTAATTGCGGCCGTATCTGCTACCAGGCAAAAACATCGAGTTACGGTAGTTAGGGTTTCGAATTTCGGTGCGATTCGCTCCAGCAACCGCAAAGCTGCTAAGACACACAGCGCAAAGCAAAAGTAGCCGCTAGACAGGACGAGTGGCAAATGATCGACTAGAGTCTCCGACGGAGGATGATCTTCAGTACCCAAAGTCCATATAAAGACAAGTGCTGCTAGGACTACCCTAACCCATGCCTGGCCGAGGTCGGAGGGAGGAATCGGAGCCAAAAGGTTCTCGCTTCTATGATCCAACTTAGTCATCGCCAAAGATCTATCGAAATCATCAATTTTCAATATAGCGCTAGTATGTCGCAGGAGAAAGAGTATTCAAGAATGTCAGGGAGAGCTGGCTATGCGAGAGGTTTAGATAGCAAGCACCTACTAAGCGGAAACTATTCTGAATTTTGAACCAACGCGCAGGGGGCGAGAAGGAACGCAGACGATGAGCTACGATGGCCTGCCAGCGATGACTTTAAAGGCTGACAAGTCCTTCAGGAGCGAGACCGGTCCCGCCGATCCTTTGCGGAATTTTAATTAACGTAAAGGATGCCCTCGGACGCCTCGAATGTGCAGGGTCGTCGGCACTGAGAGCTGCGCTTCTTAGGATGCACGAGTTCGATCAACGCACGAATAATCGTCAAAAGGTTGGCGCCCTGGTTTACCGATAGATGCAGGCCCGGCGACTCGTTCTTGCCGCCTGTGACCAGCACCAAGGCTGAGCACATTGCTTCTGCGCGGTAGCGTCCCTTCACTGCGTAGCCGGTCTAGCCAAACTAACGGATGGTCTATTCAGAGAGCCCAGATCTATTACGCTTTAATCCCCCCGATGAAGGCTATCACGGAGATGCGGATGCCCAGAAGTTCCCGGAGGCTCTCATTCGAGGGAGCGTACCTCACGCCCTCGCCAGACATCGACAATTTTTGGACTCGATTTTTTTGAAAACTATGCATCGGAGATTAATGACGAGCTGGGCATCGAAGGGGGCGGCCCGATCCCGGCGCTGCGAGTTCGAATTCACCGCCGCTGCGCCGCCTTGAGAAAAATGAAATGATCGCTGGCCCCACTTACCTTTAACCTTTCGTCCTAGATCTCCAGCCGTTGTCTAACTCGATTGCGACCTTAAATAAAGGTGCTACCGATGGCATTGGCCCATTCATGGCTCATGATTCTATATAACGAATACTGGCCACTCCTAAAGCTCAAGCCAAATCACAAGAAATATCGCAAAAGACCCTACAAATTAGTTAGGAAACAGATTGAGGTCACCAATAGCCCGAATTATCGGGATGTGAAAAGCTGGGCTGGTACAAATTACGCCCCGATTCGCTGACAACAATGAGCCTTTAGAAAAATCTAAATCGTTTCCGCGAATATCGGTGGTGATTGCGCCAGCTTCTTCCGCCACGATTTTTCCTGCTGCATGATCCCAAATTTTTTCGACGTAACTGCGAGATGTCGGTAGGCGTAGATAAGCGTCAGCCTGCCCGCGAGCGACTACCGCATATTTGCATTGGCTATCGAGTCTGGCCGGGCGCCCCCGACCGCCCAGATGCTCGAATATGCGAGCTGACTCGTCCAAACGCGAATGTCCGGCTTCGACGGACTCGCATAACCGCATGCTCGTCAGGTCAGTTGTTGCGGACGCAGTCAAGCGGGCCGCGGTGCTGGTGTCAGCGTCCCCGATCACGGTCCAGCTTCCGTTACCCAGACTAGCGTAAAAGAGACAGCCAGCTGAGTCAGGAGAATCGAACGGTCGTTCAAAGTCCGAGGACATATTTGGACACCCGAGAACACCGAGCGTGACGGTACCGTTTTCTATGAGAGCCAGCGAAACTGCGTATTGACCGCCGCGTAGAAAGCCCTTCGTTCCGTCAATTGGGTCGAGCGTCCAATAGCGCTCGGCGCTTGCGTCATGGTTGCCAAGGTCTATCGCGTCCAGTACATCGTCGACGCGGGCATCGTCCCACACTTCTCGAGTCACCTCGGTGACGGCCTCGCGGAGGCTCGCATTGCCCGATATGCGTAGTGACGATGCATCTTCCTCGCCTACCAATTTCAGTTCACCCCAGGCGTCGTTCAGCCGTGCGGCGATTAGTGCTTGGGCCGCATAATCGGCCACCGTAACCGGACTCCTGTCGTCCTTTGTGTGTTGCCGGATGGTTTCCACCCGAGTCTGGACAGTCCGAGTAATTATCGATGCGTCCGACACGGCTCGCAACGCAACCTTGAGAATCTCATCTAGATCGGGATTAACGCTCGTCATATCGAAGCTCCGTTTTGGGTGTGGCGCCGGGTGCAAAAGGCGCTGTGGTAAAATTTTCCGCGGTATCTTTTTATCGTCGCCGGCACTGCGTCACGGTTATCACTGGGCACTCTTGAGCTCAACGTACCCGGGAGAAGTAAAGCTGAGGCGAACGTTTTGTGGAGCTTCAACTGATGTCCGAAATCAAGTCTTATCCCGTTTCAAATCAGACGGCGGTAGCGGCTCATATCGACGATGAGCAATATCAACGAATGTACACTCAGTCGCTGCAGGAACCGGACGTCTTTTGGGCTGACCAGGCAGACAAGTTTCTCAGCTGGGAACAGCGTTGGTCTGAGGTCACCTCGTCGGATTTTAACAGAGCCGAGATTCGATGGTTCGATGGGTCTCGTCTCAACGTAAGCTTTAATTGTCTCGATCGGCATCTCGAAACCAGAGCAGACCAGACTGCCATCATCTGGGAAGGGGACGATCCCAACGACTCTTTGCACCTGACCTTTCGCGATTTACACGAGCAGGTTTGTCGTTTCGCGAACGCGCTTAAATCTAAGGGCGTGGGGAAAGGCGACCGAGTTTCGATTTATATGCCAATGGTTCCCGAGGCAGCTGTAGCAATGCTTGCATGCGCACGAATTGGCGCGGTCCATTCCGTTGTCTTCGGCGGTTTTTCACCTGATGCTCTGAAGGACCGAATCCTTGATTCCGAATGCACTACGCTGATTACCGCGGACGAGGGTTTGCGTGGCGGGCGCGCTGTTCCTTTGAAGGAAAATGCTGACAAGGCGCTAGAGAGTTGCCCTCAGGTTACAACGGTATTCGTCATTAAGCGGACAGGGTCGGACGTCAAATGGGTCGTTGGCCGTGACCACTGGTATCACGAAAGCCTGGCTGACCAAAGCGCAGATTGCCCGCCTGAGTCCATGGCAGCGGAGGATCCGTTGTTCATTTTATATACTTCCGGTTCAACTGGAAAACCGAAAGGGGTATTACACACGACGGCCGGCTACCTGCTCCATGTGGCCATGACACATAAGTATGTCTTCGACTATCGAGATGGCGAAGTGTATTGGTGCACTGCTGATGTTGGTTGGGTGACTGGACATTCGTATATCGTCTATGGCCCGCTCGCAAACGGCGCGACTACGCTCATGTTCGAAGGTGTCCCAACTTATCCCGACGCAAGCCGTATGTGGCAGGTCATTGATAAACACGCTGTTAATATTTTTTACACCGCACCGACGGCGATCCGCGCATTGATGGGGCAGGGCGATGAGTTCGTAAAATCTTGCAAGCGAGAAAGCCTAAGAATTCTAGGTAGTGTGGGAGAGCCGATTAACCCGGAAGCTTGGGAATGGTATTACCACGTAGTTGGAGATGGTCGCTGCCCTATTGTAGATACTTGGTGGCAAACCGAAACCGGCGGGATATTGATATCACCTCTACCGGGGGCAACAAGCTTAAAGCCTGGTTCTGCGACCCTGCCGTTTTTTGGAATTGAGCCCGCATTGGTCGATGATCAGGGGAATGAACTCGAAGGCGCTACATCCGGGTCATTGGTAATCAAGCGCTCATGGCCCGGTCAGATGCGGACTGTTTACGGGGATCACGAACGGTTTAAAGAGACCTACTTCAAAATGTTCCCAGGTAAGTACTTTACCGGGGATGGTGCTCGCCGAGACGAGGACGGGTACTACTGGATTACCGGTCGTGTCGACGACGTCATTAATGTCGCCGGCCATCGAATGGGAACAGCCGAAGTTGAAAGCGCGCTCGTCCTGCATGAATCAGTTTCCGAAGCCGCCGTCGTCGGTTATCCGCACGATATAAAGGGGCAAGGAATTTATGCCTACGTCACATTGATGAATAGCGTTGAACCAACTGAGGCCTTGCGAAGCGATCTGATTCAACACGTTCGTCGCGAAATCGGTCCGATCGCGACGCCTGATGTGATTCAGTGGGCCCCTGGTTTACCCAAAACCCGGTCGGGGAAAATCATGAGAAGAATTCTGCGGAAAATCGCCGCAAACGAAATAGATAACCTCGGCGACACATCGACACTGGCCGACCCGGGCGTGGTCTCCGACCTCACTGAAAATCGCGCAAACAAGTAGCAGGCGGGATACGGTTATTAACTGCGGATTTCACCTAAATGCCTGACGATTGGGCTGCAGTATGGAGACAGTGGACCCAATTCTTCGAGGCATCTCCACTGTCGGGCGGTCGTGTGGAAGGGTGGTCGCCAATGGACCCGTTAACAGGCTACCGCGAGTTTCTCGAGAGTCTGCAGAAATTGGCCGCCCCGGCCTCGTCGCTTGATGCGGTAGATCGGATTAACGAATTTGTTCGTAGTTTGAAAGGTGCCGCGGCGAGTGATTGGTCGAACGAAATTGTTTCGGTTTGGTCGTCCAATACGGCAAAGAGCGCGTCGCAAGCGCGAGGAAAGATAAACGACTCTGCAGCAAAACTCGAGAGCGTATTCGGAACCTGGAGTAGTGAACTTACCAACCTGCCTGCGATTGGACCGCTGCGCGAGTGGCAGCAAGCTTCTCAGAATTTGCATCACGCACTATTGAACGAACGTCAGGCGCATCTCCGACTTACAGACCACGTCGAACAATCGCTTTCGCTTGCGCAGGAGCGATTTGGCGCTTACTTGCGGGATGATCGCGGACCACCAATTACGTCAATAAGGATTCTTTACGATGACTGGATCGACATCGCGGAGGATAGCTACCAGAAGATCGTAATGTCAGAGACGTTCTCAAAAGATTTTGGCGCGTTTATTAACGCCAATACGCGTACACGACTTGCCCTAAAGGCGATTCAGCAACGGGGCGCGGAGAACACAGGCTTGCCAAGTGCGCGCGATTTCGAATTGCTGCTCAACCAACTAAACGATCTGACGCGTGAGGTTGCAGACTTACGAAAGGACAGCAGCGTCTCAGCAATGGACGTTGTTTCGGGTCCGCCGGTCACAAGAACGACCGGCCCAGCTACAGCGAAGCAAAGTCTGGCGAAAATGGCGGCTCGGCAGCGCAAGCCCCGAAAAGTTGCTGTCGCGGAAAGGCGGAAAAACGGTAAGAAATCCGTATCTGATCACGAATTTACCATCGACAAAATTCTGCCGCCCGACCAAGCTTAGACATGCCAAAGATACACCTTGGTCCGGATCTCATTGCCCAGGAACTCGCCGCACTCGCCAAGGCATCTGCGAGGAATTTGCAGATCCTGCGGCAGCTCGAAAACGTTCAACTTGGCGTCACCCCAAGGGAAGTCATTCTAAGTTTCGAAGGAGTCACGCTCTACCGCTACAAAGCTCATCGAACAAAGACAAAAACAAGTCCGATTTTGCTGGTGTATGCGCTGGTCAACCGGCCGGAAATGACCGATCTGCAGCATGGCCGTTCGCTGATCGCGGCACTCCTCGACAAGGGCTTTGACGTCTATTTAATCGATTGGGGTTATCCAGGATTCACACATAGACTGGTGGGCTTATCCGACTACATTTGCCGCTATCTCGATAAGTGTGTCGACCATGTCCGTGAGCGCTTGAACCGAGAGCGTATCACGCTACTCGGTATATGCCAGGGCGGCACCTTCAGCGTCTGTTATGCGGCTTTGAACCCGGGGAAAGTCGAGCGACTTGTGACGACGGTGACCCCGATAGATTTCCATACGCAAGATGACATGTTGAGTCATCTTATTCGACATGTGGATATCGATGCGCTTGTCGACGCACACGGAAATATTAGCGGCGACCTCCTAAATGGTTTGTTTTTGTTGCTTAAACCCTACCGACTTTTGCAGCAAAAGTATGTGAGATTTTTCGAGCAAGCGGGCGATATCGAAGCTGCGGCGCTGTTTATGCGCATGGAGAAATGGATATTTGACAGTCCCATGTTGACCGCGCAGGTCTGCCGCGAATTCGGATGCTGGTTCTATCAGGAGAATCGATTGATGCGGGGCGAGCTTCGTCTTAATGACGAGAAAGTCGATCCGGTCAAGTTAACGATGCCGATTCTGAACGTCTATGCCAGCAACGATCACCTCGTCCCGCCCGCTTCTTCGCGCGGCTTGGCGAAATTGGTGAGCAGTTCGCGCTACAACGAAGAGGAAGTTGCGGGCGGCCACATCGGCGTCTACATCGGGTCCCGTGCAAGCAATTCACTACCCGTATTGATTGACGAGTGGGTACGTGCGAATTAGTTGCACGGGTTGCGTTCCAAATTGTTGATATTTGGGAGGGCCTATCCCTCGGGCTCCGGGAAAACCGCTAACTTACTTCAAGGGAGAAGGTCAGGCGGCTTTCTTACTGGGTTTTTTAGCTGCAGACCTCACACCCGGAACGACGAGATCCACGCCGTTGGTGAAAGCGCTAAGGCTTTTATCAAACCAGGCTTGGTATTCGGCTTGCGCGCCACTGAGAATATTCGCCGAGCTACGTGCGCTCTCCATGAGTGATTCGCCGAATTCAGATGTCGCCTGGGTTTGCACTGCAGCGAAACTCTGAAAATCTTTCGATTCGACCAGCATGCTTGTGTAGCGGCTACCGGCTTCAAAAGCCGCGTTAGCGAATTCCATCTGCTTGCTGGTCAGTTTCTCAACGAGCTGAGTGTTGAGAGTTTCCAGCTGCTTTGCAGCCGCCATCGTTGTCTGGCTGTAAGTGTTCCAATCTTCGAAGAGTTTTGCGTCCATAGAGTCTGTCCCTAGTGTGCTCGTTTATACGGAGTGGGTGTCACTTCAGCCGCAATATATTGCAACGCAGCAAATATTGCAACGCACAATAACGTGAGGAATCCAATGCGAGCGGGACTGGCTCCAGATCCAGATCGTTGATCGGCGAAAAGAATACAATCGCGAGCCCAACGCACATTGATCAGGCTTCGAACGGAGCAGAAGCTGCGCGATTTATCAAAACGTAACGTCTTCCCTTCAATATCTGCTCTCGGGTCTGATACTCTTGGCGGCCGCAAAATCAGCAGGCCCGGCGTGCGATAGAAACGCTCGTTTGGTGTCTCGTTCGGTTGCGGCAATCTAAGCGGAAACAAAACATAGCCGCCGAAAACGCATGGAAATCCGGAGCAATTTCAAGCATGACGAAAAACGTTGAACTGGCCGAATGGGTCGACCAGGTTTCCGCGCTAACCAATCCCGACCAGGTCCACTGGTGCAACGGTTCAGTAGCAGAGCATGACCACCTAACTGAGTTGATGCTTGCCAGCGGGGAACTCATCAACCTTAACGCTCAGACGCATCCGAATTGCTATTTGCATAGGTCTAACCCGGATGATGTCGCCCGCGTAGAACACCTTACTTTCGTCTGTTCAACGGATTCTCAAGACGCCGGGCCGAACAACAATTGGATGGCGCCCGCGGATGCCCACGCGAAAGTAGATCCACTCTTTGCAAACTGCATGCAAGGCAGGACGCTTTATGTGATCCCTTATCTGATGGGACCGTATGGTTCTCCATTTGCACGCGCTGGCGTGGAAATTACAGACAGCCCCTACGTTGTCCTGAACATGCGAATCATGGCAAGGATTGGGGAACGCGCCTTGCACCACATTGAGGCTGGCAATAGCTTCGTTAAGGGTTTGCATTCAATCGGGGATCTCGACCCAGAGCGCCGCTATATCATGCATTTTCCCGAAGAATTAATGATTAAAAGTATTGGTTCCGGCTACGGCGGCAACGCGTTGCTTGGTAAAAAATGTCACGCATTGCGCATTGCCAGTTCGCAGGCCAGAACAGAGGGCTGGCTGGCCGAGCACATGCTTATCGTCGGCATCGAATCTCCGGCCGGCGAGACCCACTACGTTGCGGCGGCTTTCCCTTCCGCGTGCGGAAAGACCAACTTGGCGATGCTGGTTCCGCCAGCCGAGTTTGAAGGCTGGAAGGTTTGGACAGTTGGTGATGACATCGCCTGGATGCATCTTGGGGAAGACGGTCAGTTGTGGGCAATCAATCCGGAGGCTGGTTTTTTCGGCGTGGCGCCGGGGACGAGTCTCAAAACGAACCCGAATTG
>Ga0209630_10000538_pt1 | contig 43065 bp, 30 predicted proteins | sample COG_01_FD_184745 | JGI IMG/M metagenome (GOLD analysis project Ga0209630, IMG submission 184745) | Pelagic Microbial community sample from North Sea - COGITO 998_met_01 (SPAdes) (version 2) | ecosystem: Environmental > Aquatic > Marine > Neritic zone/Coastal water | place: Helgoland, sampling...
TATATAAATATCATAATAATATATATATATATCATAATAATATATAATAATATAATAATATATAATAATCTGATTTTGTATTATTTATTATTTATTTAAATACATAGAATAGTGATGATTTATGCAATATATTAAATACGTTTATTTTCTCATGCATATTTATTAAATATTTGGTCATACATATTTCAAACGCAAGTGATACAGATCGATTGAGGCGGGCAATAGTTGGCATTATTACAACGCAACCCTTTAATATATAGTTTTTATATATTTGATAAGTATCACATAATAATAAGGCTCCAGAGTCCGATCAGTGGAGTGGGTGTGTGGTGTTGGCGTGCGGCAGGGTTTGAGCGGTGCGTCCGTTCCAAGGTCGCGGCACGCGGGACGAGACCGGGCCGGACGCACGCGCGTCATATTAAAAAATATTGAAAATATTAAAAGTATGAGCTTACTGGAGATACGTTGAGTCGTGTAAGAACGGCTATGCCGAATAATGATAATAAGCAAGCAAGCAAGATCATGCTCGCTCCCTCATTCTGATACTTTTATTTGCTGCGGCGGCCGCGAATGAATAATATATAAGTCGACTAATAAAATGGCCATTTCACTCGTAGTCGAGTAGCCAACCTTATGCGCGCACAAGCAGACAACTTTTTCGAGTAATTAATCTGCATTTGCCTCCACGAGCGTCGTAATCGCTCCACGGCGAGAAGGAGTGGATATGGCGCCCCTTCCGCACGCCTCACGAGGTATTTTTCGCGTCGTCTGCTTTGCTGGTTCGAAGCGGGTGTTCGGCAAGGGACCCGCACAAGATAGGGTCGGCAAAGCTGAGCCGAACCAGGATGCAAATAACAGATCATCAAAGATTTCTTCTACACGAATAAAACCCTCACCGTCCGATACTTCAGGGGGAATTAAGACTAGCCCGTCTTCTTCGGTGGCAGGATGCTACGCTCCGAGAGGCCTCTCAAGGAAACGCGTGGTTCGGCGCCTGAAAAAGAATGAGACGCTAACCGCGACGAGTGCGGAACACGATACGCGGACTCGGGACGTGCTAGTGACCCGCGATGACAGTTTTCATGCCCAAGGTCGCATGGAAAAAGAAAGGGAGGCAATAGAGAAGTTCAAGAAACTTACCGCGAGCCAAGAACATTCTGAGTTGCCTGATGATATGCAGTTAGCCCAGGTTGCACACGACGCCAACCCTCAGCACTGTCGCGATGACGTCTCTCTCGACCAATCACAGACAATGCTTGATGACTCATGCGATATAACCGCACCTAGCGATATTTTACGAAGTAGTTCAATGAGGAAAGGGCAGGAAAGAGCGGTAGACAGCAGAACTACTACTTCGGTAACCCAGGTGGAGACTCCTGCGCAGCGAATCAAGCGACTATTCCGGGAAAAACGACGACGCGGATTAGCGAGGGTACGAAATCGATTTGCTAATGACAATACGCTGATTGAATCAGCTGTCTATAACCCTGACGATCAAAAACATGTGCATAATTCAACGAATGCCAACGATTACGGTTCAAAGTCACGGGACAAATTTCATGCAACGAATAGCATTGATCCTTTCAAGCTCATCCCGGGCGAGCTCGTAATTCATCGAAAGTTTGGGATAGGGCGTTTTCTTGGTGTCCGAAGCATTGCTGTGGACGACTGCTCAGTCGAGGATAATACTTCTACCAGTTCTAGCACTCGTGTGGGATATCTTTTCATTGAATATGCAGATGCCACGGCAAAAATAAGGCCAGAGAAAGCTCGATTCCAGCTTTACAGATTTACTTCTCCTGGAGCACTTAAATCCGGGGTTAAAAGTCCAAAACTATCACGGATAAAGGATCGAAAAGGCTGGGAGCAGCGGGAAAACATTGCGCGCAAACACATTCGCTATTTGGTGATGGGTCAGATGTCTGTCTACCTCCGGCGCCTACAAAGTGTAAGAGAGCCTTATCGGGCACCCTCTCAAGTTACATGCCGGCGCTTTAATGACTTGTTCGCTTATGAGCTAACGCCGGACCAGGCACTTGCTGTTCAAGACTGTTATGAAGATTTGACGATGCGGGATACTCCGATGGATCGAATTGTGGTGGGTGATGTTGGTTTTGGTAAAACTGAAGTTGCCATGCGTGCTGTATTCCGTGTTTTCTCTGGCGGTGGTCAAATATTCGTGCTTGCCCCAACCACAGTGCTAGCGAAGCAACATGCAGCAACGATGACGGCCCGACTTCGCCCTTTCGGCGCATCCGTTGATCTTATGACTCGAAACATTAAAGAGGCTGATAGAAAAGCAATCATGGAGCGATGGCTAGCCGGGCACACACATGTGTTAGTCGGTACCCACAGTTTATTGAACTTGCCATCCATGATGTATGGTCCACTAGGTTTGCTCGTGATAGATGAAGAGCAGCGGTTTGGCGTTAAGCATAAAGACAAAATTTCCACACTAAAGTCCTCTGTGGATGTCTTGACCCTGTCAGCGACTCCAATTCCTCGAACTTTGCATATGGCAATGGCTGGATTTCGTGACGCATCACTAGTCACTACTCCGCCTCCTGAGCGACGGCCGATCATCACAACTCTTCAGGTTTACGAGCAGAGTATCGTACACCAGGCAATACAGTTTGAGCTTGGTCGCGGTGGACAAATATTTTATGTTGTTCCAAGGATACAGATGATGAACGCTGCAAAGAAACGCCTTCAGGACATGTTTCCGGATATCAACATTTTAGAGGTGCATGGACAAATGAAAGGAGAGTATCTTGACAATGCCATGGATGAGTTTGCTTCAGGAAAAGCTGATATTTTACTCTGCACCACAATCGTAGAGTCTGGATTGGACATTCCAAATGTGAACACAATAATCGTCGAAGAGGTACAACAATTTGGCCTCGCAAGTCTTTACCAGCTGCGTGGTCGTGTAGGTCGTGCAGGACGGCAGGCATACGCATATATGTTCCATGCAGAACGCGGTGATATGCGCAATGATGCTCGAGAACGTTTGCTGGCGCTCGAAGAATGTTGTGGACTCGGAGAAGGATTCAGACTTGCGGAGCGCGACATGGCTATTCGTGGTGTTGGTACTCTTTTCGGTGAAAAGCAAAGTGGTGAAGTGGACAGCATTGGTGCTGATTTGTACCTTGAATTCCTTTATGAACAATTGGAGAAGATAGAGAAGCTCAACCTTAACCCAATACCTCCTTGGAAAGTCAAAGTCCCAGCATTTCCAACGATTCCAAAGCTCAGCCAGGAATACGTGGCAAGCGACAAAGCCCAGGCGATTATAAATAAATCGATTTCGAATGCGCGGACTGCCGACGAGCTCGATAAAGTAGTCTTCCACATTCATGAATGTTTTGGTCCAGCAGATGCAAAAAGTGTCAATGCAATGAACTTTTATCGAATGCGAACACTGGCAGGGGAGATTGGGGTCACTCAAATAGATTTCAACGAGGACTCAGGTTTCATCGATTTCACGCTGAACGCCGACCTTGAGGTCAGAGAGATGCTGCTGGATAACTTGGAAAGTATTTACAAGAAAGACTTAAAAGTTACGAGCTCGGGGATCAGGGTGATGGCTCTTGCAAAGGCACGTACAGAAGTCGCATTAGCCCAGGCTGTGAATGCGCTCAAGAGAATGAACGAGGCTTTGCCGCCTTTTATTAAATTCTTGTGATCTCACAATACTGCTAGCAGGAACAAACTCGCGCCTGTTTTCGCTGCCCTTGAATAAACGGGGTCGATCCTCAAATCGACGCACAGACCCGGGCTTTCAACGGCCAGAAAGTGTCTGTATTTCCATCTCCTTCAGTCAACTTCAGTCAAAGGTCAACGCAGTGTATGCAATTAGCTGCGATGAGATTTGCAGGCAACAATTTACATATATGAAATATGACCCATTATTATTGCCATGCATGCATATACATATAATCATACTAGATAGCTAGTCACTTTGCTGATGGCTTCACGTGTAAGACCGCAAGCGATGACGAAACTAATACACCATTATCGCTATAACGCCTGTCGGTTGCACATACTTACATGCGCCACGCGCCAAACTTCAAAACAAATCACATCCCGAAATGATAGATCATCATCTTCGATCTTGCAATAACTTCGAGATTTACGTATATATATCTTTAACAGGCAAATGGTTAGGCGACGCTTCGGCTTCCATGTATGAGAGCGGGATGATGTAATAAACCCTCGTTTTCTACGGGGGATTTAACTCAAACTTTTGGCGGTCTAATTATAATGGGGCACTGAGCAAACAGTCAGAGTCTTTACATTATACACTTGATACATATATATTCTGTGAAATATGTTTCGAATATGTATATCGTCAAGGTGAGCAGAGGCGGCGGTTGGTGGGTCTTTCCGGGCCCGGAGTCCATCAAGCAGCAGTTGTCTGCTTCTAGCTTACCCCGAATTCCCTAAGATACGCACGTGTTGTCACATACATTTTTATTCCAATCAAGGTGTAGCGACTTCTGATATCTGAGCTTGCCCGCCACGATTCTCGTACAAAATGCCCAACGAACTTGACGAGCTTCTTGACTTTCTTGGGGATAAGCGCTCGGACGTGCGTGCAAAGGCTGCCGAAGTGATCCAGGGTCTGACAGGTTCTGAAGATGATATCCCTGATCTCGTCGAGCGAAGGGACAGGGTTATTCCAGCTCTTCTCCGCCTACTCGGGGGAGGTGAGAATGAGGCAACTCCAGCGGCAACTGCACTGGTCAACTTGACGTGCTCTTCAGAGGTCGCTACCCTGGCAGTACACAACGGAGTTGTCGAGCGTGCGATGGATTCCTTGAGAGGGGGTTGTAAAATCGAGTTATACCTCATGCTACTCGTAAACATTACCAACACTGAAGGAGGTCTCAGTATCTTCTGCCAAGAAGGAAAGCAACTGGAGGGTTTCTACGTCACAAGTATTACACAAATGCTACTCAAAGAGATTTCATCGCGGAATGCTGATCACTGTGCGAGCATCCTTACCAACGTTACCCGCCACCCCATCGGTAGGCGTGTGTTTTTGGAACATTCTCAAAGACTTTTGCAAGCAGTACTTCCAACTATTTCGAGTTCATCTTCAGAAAGGCGCGTAGCCTTCTTTTCAGCGCTGCGCAATTGTTGTGTTGATGAGGCTTCTTGTCTTGCACTCCTCACGAATCCGAATCCCGTTGGAATGTCTACTTTCGCGTTTACGATGGAGGGTTCCTCACGTCCAACACTTCAACGCGATGGGGTAAACATCAGCAGTGCGGCCCAGGACATAGTGCGCGCACTGCTTCGGCCTATCAGTGGAGCAAAGCACATCGAGCGCTGCGATGCGGTCAGACAAGCGTGTGCTGAGGCGGTTGCGAACCTTGCGAGGAGTGAAGCTGGCCGCGCAGCTTTAGTTGCTTCTGAAGCACCAAAGTTAATTAATCAGGGATATGATGTCGAAGAGCATCGAGAGACACAAGAAGCATTGGAGGTTGCTGCAGCACAGTTTTTGACTCATGGAGTGGTCCCCTCATCACTGCAACCTTCAGATGGGGTATATCGGGCAGAAATCCTTTCATAGAACACGACTGTAGAAATAAAATGGGTGCCCACTTGAAAATGCCAAGCACGCACACAAAGCTCGATGTTTTTAAGCTTTGAACTGTCTGTATCATAAAATTATATAAAATCAAAGAATGGGATCAGCAAAAGGCTTCTTCCTCAATGGGCATCCACTTGTGGAGCCGCGTGCACGCAATCAGGAGTGTTCGGCACCTTCGCTCAGTCAGAAAAATATTTGCGTCCTCCTTTGCCACCTCATTGGTCAAAAGGACATGTTTTCATTTGCTCGAAAGGCTTATCCAAGCCGGTTCTCTCCCCATCAGCATTCGGCAACACGTGTAGGTTTTTCGTGCTAGAAAAAGCATGGGGAGTTTGTGTCGAACAGCAAGGTGTTCAGGGTCAAGTACATATGAATCAAGTATGAGCTAATTTTTGGAAATTATGTGCTGCGATCCTCCCATTCAAAATCAGACCCGCTTTCGTCCTCTCTTGGCTCTACTTTGAAAGTTGATGATGCCCGTTTTAGCTTCTTCGCATTTCGTTTGGAAGCCCGTGCGATGCCTGGGTTGAATTGTCCATCCGCGCTGTATAGGTTTGATAACCGGTCAGATGGTGTCTGTTTCAGGGAGATCGGTGCACTTGATTTTGCACTCCAGTGCTGGTATGCCGTTTGATCCAAGTTGGCTGCAGCGCCGCAACCATTGAGTGCAGGTCTACGACCAACATCAGTGAGGAAGTCGTTGCTAGCCCGTGTCCAAGCGCCTTGTTGGGCGTCATCTACATCTACCATGTTATCAACGACTGCAGTGCCAGCTGACAAGGAAGGAAGAAAGTTCAACTCGTTGCCATTAGAAATCGAACTCAGACCAGCTATCAAGGTGCTGTCTTCTTTTTCGAGATCGAGCTCATCATCCCATTTGGAAACAACTCTTGAGTTCACGTGCTCTTTGTCTGCCTGCATACCACGTATAGGTGGATTGGTGTAATAAGGGATCCTGCCACTGTTCCAATCAGCCACGACAGCTCGAGCCGCTGCCATCGGATCTGGCACACCTCCTTTCTTGAGCAAACCCTTTAGACGTCCTAGTTGCCGAAGAAAGTCATCGACGTGTTCAAAGTGGCCAATCTTGTAGATCAGCATAAGCTGTTCATTTGGGCAGCGCCGGAGAATTTCACAGACAGGTGCAATTGGGTCTACAAGTTGCTCGACTCTTATGCAGTTTATCAAAGTCGCAGCCCCAGCATTGTCCCCCAGGCATGACGCAAATATAACACCGGGAGAGTCGATTAGCTTTATCTGCTTGTCCAGAACTATTTCTTTTGAAACTTTTGTGAGTCCAGGAATATTACCTGTTGCAGCTGCGTTTCGGCTGCGTTTTAAAGCGTTAATCAGTGACGATTTTCCGACATTAGGAAAACCTACTACTCCCACGGTAATAGCTGTCTTTATTTTTCGGTTACGGGCATAATTTTTCAACAGCTGAAGTAACGTATCCGCCCCTAGAGAAGTGTTTCCAACATATCCACTATCTGAGTGCAGGTCGCCTGAGCCTAGCTTGCTACCGTTGCTCTTCTTGCTGGTGGCACACTTGAATGCGACGCATGGAATTTCCTCACGAAAATATTTCAACCACTTCTTCAAGTTTTCTTTAGGCACTAAATCAATCTTGTTGAGCAAAAGCACCACACGTTTATCCGGGTTAACACGGCGTACAAACTGCTCAACTTCAGGTGAGCGACAAGCCAAAGGGTCCCGAGCATCAAGAACCTGAATGATAACATCAGAGGCGTCAACCACCTTGACGAATTCTTTGAAGAACGCCCGTCGGCCGTTGTCTGTGGCCTGAGCAGCAGCGCTGTTCAAATTCACATTTGCTGTTCTCTTTAACCGAAACTTTTCTGCTGCGACGTTTGCTTTCCGATGAAGATCTTCAAAATTGGATAGTTGCATATCTTCTTGGATATCCTCACGCACGCGCTTACAGTTATCCGAGCGCCGGGCGAGGCGTGCTTGGGTTTTGGCCTCCTTGAGCGCTTTCGATTTGATCACTTCGAAATCTATCTCCTTCATAAGTTCTTCCTTGTACGGCCATTCCGCTGGAAGTCCAGGATCTTTTGGGGACCTCGATTTGATGCCGAGTCGTTTATTTCGAGCATCCTCTCTGCGCCTTTTCTTGTGATGTTCTTTGACTTTTTTAATCAGCTTGTATTTTTGCTTTAAGGTTGTGCGCTTGGACTTGGACTTCGTGGACTTCTTCGGCATCTTCCCGAAAACCGTTGGTGGCGGCGGCGGTCAGCGAGGTGAGTAAGATAGAGACCTCAACAGGACAGTGGGTTGCCCGCGAGATATTCGGGTAGGGGAAAGCCTGGCGAATGTTCAATGGTGTAGACAGGTATGTCTACGGCAACAATATCGAGAAGAGGATGCCTTTTTGTATTCCAGTTTTGTTGAAGTAAACTTCAGCCTCGGGTTGACGCTTCTTCAGCTGGGGCCATGTGATTCCAAAAAATATTTCGGCGGCGGCACGAGTTTACACAATCGATCTCAATCAGATTATTACGAGTACTGCATCATAAATACGTACGTATATTTGATTAACATAAACGATGTAACCATACGATAATTAAATCAATCGTACCGAGTCGATGAAGAAAATTCCTACGGCAGTACTTTTCTTCATCGACTCGCGGAATTGGTCAGGTAACGTTTATTTTATTACATTATTACATTAATCTTCGTTCGTTCGTTCGTTCGCAAATCTTTATTTTATTGACAATCATGATTCATTGTGTGTCTGCCGGGCTTTGATTTTGTGGTGTCCGACCGGCGCGTTTCCTTGGGTCCTTAACTCTAGGAACTGTGCGTGACCGCGCGCGACGTGTCCATGCCAGTTGCCCCACATACCGCATACTGCTGGACTCCCTACGATGAGTACGCTCCCCCCCATCAAGTTTCGTGCGCTTTGACTCAGCGTGTCGTGCGCTGCGACGCCTAAGACGCCTGAATGCTCCCACAGGGGAAAAGCTTCGGGATCGTTGCACGAACAAAGTAGTATAATAAGCAGCAGACCGTAAACACGCAGCGAGCAGATTCGCGCGCATACTTTTGGGATGGTAAAGCGGGTTAACGCTTCATCATCCAGCGAATGCAGAGACGGTACAGATCACGTCGTTTATACCTTGGAAGAGTCACGATATTTTTGGCGAAGAAGGAAAACGTCCAAGCAGAAGTCGGTCGTCGCAAGCCTACATCATGATGGTGGGCAACCTGCCGCTCCAACGTTTACCAGTTCAGCATTACTCACGGTGTCTTCTTATACCGGCGCCTTTACAACATATCAGTTGCCATCACACGTTTACTCTCCACGAGTTCGTTCCTCTGCCACGAGGGAAGGCTCAACTGGATATGCAGCGTCAGGCGTGTTAGCCTGTGTGTCGAAATCCCGCGCTCGGACCATTTTAAGACTCTGCAAACGTGTGAGCATCACATGCACAGATAGGCAACTCTGTCCAGAACCCCTCAAAGAAGTTAATATTACCAATGACAGTTGCGGTGTTGCATACTTGCGCGTTCCAAGCATAACTGCCAGTAAAGAGGAAGCCGAGAAGATCCCTTCATGCGTTTATTCTATTCCAGCTGTCGCAAGGACGGTTGCCTCACGCGAATCCCTCACACGGAGTGCATTTCTCACAGTCGCGTCGACTGCTGTTGACTACGAAGACCCTGTTGTAGATTTCCAAACTAGTCTCAAAAACGTCCACGCCGGCACTGAAGTAGCTCAAGCAGTAAAGACGAAACATCGCGGGCTCAGAGGTTCGCTTTATGATGCGCACAAGATTAGCTTTGACATTCCTGCGTGGGGGGCGTTCTGTGCTGAGCTTAGCTCACTGCGGGACGCAATCCTCCGCGACTTTGCAAGTAGAACTTCTGAAACCTGTGGATATTTTCGACTTCAGGCAAATCCTGGACTACGTGTCTCCAGTGGGAATGAAAATTTGAATGACGTACCGACAACACAAAAACGTGTGTTTGCAACGAACTGCATTGGCATGATTTCACGAGGTCAAACGTGGGCTGCTGGGCATTGTGCGGAGAACCACATCAGTATATTTTCAAAGCGAGGATTTCGAGGTGCAGAACTGGGGAAATTTAATCTTGAACCCAGCCTGACTCAAGAAGGCATCGATAAAATTTGTAGCTGCTCACATTTTTTCCCTTTTGAGAAAGTCATTAGGGATATTATGTCAGCTAACATCTCGTCACCTGAGCTGCACAACTGCACAAATACTTACAAGGCTAACCAATTGCCAAAACAAAGGGGCGCTATGGATACTATGGCGACGTATGCTGCACCATTGTGCTTCGTTTATTCAAAGTCCCGGAACACAACCAGCATATTGCGCATGCTCTACGAGCAATGTTTTAGGAGTTTACGCACATTGACGGAGGCAAGAGATCCATTTTTTGCTGTTGGTCCAAAATGGAGTCAATATTTCGAGGACATGATTCTTGCCTCGGAACCAGAAATCTGTTTCCACCTGCTTGCACATGAGATACATGCACTTCATTGTGTGGATCCTTGGATAACATCCGCGTTTACAACCTATCTGAGCGTGGATCAGCTGTTGTTGCTTTGGGATTGGATGGTTGGGGATGATTTGATGCTGCTATTTGGCGTCGCTGCAGCTGCAATTCTTTCTTTTCGGCGTCTTCCACTATTGCACATCACATCACAGCAGGATATCATGCAAGCACTTCAAGACCTTTCCCAGCTGGAGATTATGCCGATTTTATATGCATTTTTCGTTCGACCGCAAACCCACGGATCCGCCAAAGCACATAATCTGTCCAGCCAGAATATTGTATATTAGCCTCACGACAAATCTTAAGCTACAGACCCGAGATCACCGCGTTCGGCTTATTTTCCTGTCCGGCTCGCGATATGGGTTTCAAAAGCACGAAATTCATTCAGCGCGTGCTCAACATACACACACGATGCTTTGATTGATCGCAGCTAGGAATGCTCGCCATTAATTCTGTGTCACATATGTACAGCGTATAACTCATATCAGAAATGCCAGAACAATAGGTATAAATACACTATGTGATGATGCTGAATCAATAATCATTTGTACTATTTCGCGCCTGCTCTGTGTCGAGGTAACAATTTCCCTCGCCGCGAGGCATGCCTAACTGTGTGCCCCCTCCGCGCAGCAAACTTGAGGATCTCGTCCACTGGAATAACAGGAAATGAAAACCACATGACGGCATACCACTCGCGGGATGAAAGGGGTGCCACACTGAATATCGTGGCGAGCCAGGGGACGTACAAGATGACCAGGTGAAACAATAAGCTGATTGCAATGGCTCCAATTAGCCAAGGGTTTGATGAAGGTGCGTGAGATAACAGTGACTCATTTTCTGATAAGGCATTCAGAGCGTTGAACATTTCTACGACAACCAAAATTGTCATGCTCATGGTGCTTGGACTTCGGTTTTTCCAGAAAATATCGCAGCTATACTTTTCACTGCCTTCTACGCACGCCGTAAAGTTCGTGAGTTGATGCCATGTCATGAGCGGACCACCCAAGTGAAATACATACCACCACACAAACCCTCCAACTGTGACCACGCCCAGATGTAAGGTCAGAGAACCAAAAGAATAACAATAAGAATTGATTCTAAAAAGTTGATTCTGTCCATATTTGGTGCCATGAAACGGTAGTTGAGTTAGGAAAATATCTCTGGCAAATCCAAACCAACATATATGCCGATGATGATGTACCTAATGAAAAGCCACTTATCGACAATTGGCTCATCTGGTCGACGCGGTCGTTGTTGCATGATGTCCTGGTCAGGCTTGTTGAAACCTAGGGCAGTCGCAGGGAGGCCATCTGTCACTAAGTTGACCCAGAGTAACTGAACTGGACATAATGTCTCAGGCAGGCCCAGAGCAGCAGCAATAAATATGCAAACCACCTCTCCTAAATTGAAGGTCCACAAAAACATGTTTATTTCAAAAAAAATCCTTGGGCTGGTGCTGTACAGACAAAATCCCACCAATGTTGCTCGAGACCATGTATCTCACAAATTGTTTCGTGTTGTTGAAAATAGCACGGCCTTCTGCAACAGCTGCGACGATGGTGGCAAAATTATCATCTGCGAGGACCATATCTGCTGCGTTTTTGGCGACTGCGGTCCCTGATCCCATTGCAATACCAATGTCAGCACGGCGTAATGCTGGGGCATCATTCACGCCATCGCCGGTCATTGCGACCACCTGACCGCGTTCCTTGAATAGCTCAACCAAGCGCGTTTTGTGTCGTGGTTCAACCCTGGAGAAGACTGACATTGACAAGGCGGCATTGCTTTGAGAATGACGATCCATTTCATCAAATTCAAGGCCCTGGAATGACTTATCAGGTGGAAACAGAACCCCAGTCATAGGCAAACCCGCAGCAGCAGCTTCTGCAGTCATCTGACGAGCAAGCGTTGATGTAGTAGGGTGTGAGCCAGATCCACTGCAATCATCCAGACCGATTTGATTTGCCACCGCCTCAGCTGTTAGCTTGTTATCTCCAGTAACCATCACGACCTTAATGCCAGCACCTCTACAAATATCGACAGCTCCTCTGACCTCGGATCGAGGTGGATCCATCATTCCGCAGAAGCCCAAGAAAGTCAGTCCTTTTTCCTCTAAATGGGATATATGCCCCTTGTCTGAAGATATTGGACGCATTGCGAATGCCAGTACCCTCAATGATTCGCGGGCATACGTTTGATATTTTTTCGTCAAAGCATCTCGAAGTCGTGTCGTGATTGGCTCTGCGATACCCTTTGAATTGGTGAGCACTTGTGTGCATCGGAGCAAAACAGCTTCCGGGCTTCCTTTTGTGAAAAGAATACTTTGCCCCTTCCTCTTCGAGATAACGCTCATCATCTTGCGATCACGGTCAAATTCTAAAGTGAATGTTCGCTCAAATTGTCCGCGCCAGTACGTGGCGCAGTGCGTAGCGCGGTCTTGCAAGCTCAGGTATGTCAGTGTTCTTGGCATATCATCGAAGCCGGGCAGGCCAACTTTCTCGGCAAGGACTCTGAGTGCTACTTCAGTTGACTCTCCGATCTTGTCAAAACTATTCGTCCTTCCGTTGTAAGATAGAGAGCTGTCATTGCATAGACTGGAACATATGGCGAGGTGTAATATTGATGCTAGATTCGCAGGACGATTCACAACTTCGCCTGTGAGCTCTTCTGAGATGACCCCGTCAGGAGCATAGCCGTTTCCAGAGACATTATAATCAGTAAGACAGTTTGTTAAAGGGTTTTGGTGATCAGCGGCTACGTTGATGTGGTTAACCGCACACATGCGTTTAACCGACATTCCGTTTGTCGTCAGTGTCCCTGTCTTATCACTGCATATCACCGAGGTGCACCCTAATGTCTCCACAGAAGATAGTGTGCGTACAATTGCTTTCTGTTTTGCCATCTTTCGCGTACCAAGTGCAAGACATGTCGTGACGACCGCAGGCAGACCTTCGGGAATTGCCGCAACTGCGAGGGCAACGGCGACCTTAAAATAGTGAATGGCGCCACGGAATAAACCTCCATGTGCAGAATCGCTGAAATGTCCAATGTTTACAAGCCAGACCAGGATACATATTGCAGCGATCACCTTGGAAAGAAACGTGCCAAATTCATCAAGTTTTCTTTTTAGTGGTGTTGCTTCATCCATAGAATCTACAGCGGTCATAGCATCTTGAATCTGTCCAATTGCAGTGAACGCACCTGTAGCCACGACTACGCCTCGTGCACGCCCCGCAGTTACGACTGTCCCGCTATATGCCATGCAAGTCTTGTCTTGCATCACTGCCTTGGTCACTGCAGTTTTCTCAACACTTTTCACCACGCTGTCACTTTCTCCGGTCAACAGGGCTTGATCGACACGGAATGACGAGCCGATTATTCCGTATAGCCTGATATCTGCAGGGATTCTGTCTCCAACTGAGAGGTCAACAATGTCGCCAGGTACAAGCTCAGTCGCCGGGCATACCATTAGGCTTCCGCTTCGAAGAACAGTTGCAACTTCCGCTTGGTATGCCCCAAGCTCCTCAATTGCTTTTGCTGCATTTGTTTCAGTCATCACGCCAACGAGGGCGTTCGCGATCAGAATGAATACGATGACGCTTGGTTCAATCAGCGAGTACATGCCTTCGCTATTTGCCAGCCCAAGGATAAGAGACGTCAGTGCAGCAGCCACGAGGATCTTCACGAGCAAGTCGTCGAATTGTTTCCAAACAAGCTTCCAAAATGATGGTCCTGGTCCACAGGGCAACTCATTCCTCCCCCACGCCCTCCTCAACTTACACACATCCTCTATACTCAAGCCCTCAATGGCATTTACCCCGAGTTGGACGCAAATCTGCTCGGGAAACAAGGTAAAGCTGTTCTCAGCACGGGAGTTTCGGGCCGTGCGCTCCAAAGTCAATTGAACGAGGCATGTGCCATGACTACGAATTTTACGATGATGCCTACCTCGGCGACAGTCCTCGCGTGCGCGTCGTGCATGTTGCGGGCAAACAGGTCACGAGCCAAAGGTTCCGAGCAAACGCTGACAAATCGTTCGTATTCACTGAAGTTCTTTTCGGACTGTATGTCTTCTTTATTTATTTAAGCTCGTTTTCATATATAAATAAATAAATAATAAGTAATATATAATTATAATAAGATCTGAAATATTCGTTCCAAAGTCATACTCTTATTAACTCATAATAATAATAATTCTACAGGATCGAACGAGGACTGTGTGTGGTTCGCTCCATGTGGGTCGGCATAGCCTCGCTCAGAGGGATGATTGATTGTAGTATGCATTCAATCAATTACAATCTTTAATGTAAACCAAACCAATTAAATTTACAGAGAGCAGTGTATTTAGTGTTATCAATAAACGCAAGAATAATTAAAAGTATATCGTGACGATTATTTCGTACGTAATAAGGAACCCTTGGATTCAGTGACGTGCGTGGGTGAAGGCTAAACCATGATTTACGAGTTAAAAGAAAAAAAGGAAACCTTGGACCAGGTGACATGTTTGAAGTGCTTAACCAAGATTTTCGAATTCAAAAAAAAAAAATGTCGACTATGTATGGAACGAATAGACCGTGATGTTTGATAAACAGTACCAGGTGAGTGTGACATTTTTTTCAGCCAAATTTTTTCCGAAATGTGTAGATGCGGCTATGCCGAATAATATATGACACAACGGAAATGAAAGTACAAGCAATCAAGTAATAACTTTACAAGTATCATATATGAATACGCGCGCGCGCGTTATAATATCGTGACTTATCATTATTTATACATAGCCACCCAGGAGCAGGAGTATCAATCACGGCCGCGCTCGGTATCGTTTGACATTACAAATGGCCGGAGAGTAACTAACGTAGGGTGTGACCTTATGCGGGCGGGTAAGAATACCACGGAGTGATGGGCCGAAATGGAATAATAACTGATACCTTCGAAGGTAACTCTTATAATTGATGATATTAAATAATGGAAAAGAACAGCGCCAGAATACTGTCGTCATATCATGCATTCAGGTCTTCTGCACGAATTTCTGCCTCTACCTCTAGAAAAACTTCGTGTAAACCTGTCACTGGCGCCTTGGTGAAAATTGATGCCGGGTACACGGCACTGCCCCAGGTTGGATGCAGCACCACTTTACAGCATCCGGTGTTGGTTGTTTGATAGTTAAGAAGTGTCACAAGTGCGTCGACCTCGCCGTATATTTGTTGTGAGTCTTTGTTCAGCATGCTGAGGCCGGAACACGGGTCGATGTAATCCGCCCAGTGCCCATCAGCAATTAGTCTGTCGGTAATCCGCTTGGCAAAGGAAATGAACCGCTCAAGGCAGAAATCCTTTTCAGTGTCAACGCCCTCACCAGTCTGTACCAGATCCATCTTGGTCCTCTGAGAACGTACGCATGCAGGCAAGGGTAAAAACAGTTAGTATCCGAGCCGAAACAGTTGGGTCATGTTTCATTATACGCGCGTCACCTGGCAGGTTGGGATGATGAGGAGGCCGTCGACGTTGAGGCCCGGAAACATGGCTTCTGCTTCTGTTTTGTGTCGCTTTGGACACTCGTGTACCGAGTACTCCATGCCCCAAACCGTGGTGGTCACCGGCATGAGCATGTCCCTCCGGAATGAGTATACAGATAGCGCAAAAGGCGTGCTACTCGCACAGGTGCGCCAGCGCGATCTGGTGTTTCTGCCGGGTAAGGCGCCGGTGAAGGTGGTTAACGAGGAACACTGTATCAGAATTTATGCATGTGTCGTACTCGTTTTGTCCTGACCGTGGGTGGTGCGAAACTGGTAAAAACCTTTATTTATTTATAAAATAAAGATCTTATTACCTTCGTTCGGTACATATATATTACCCTCGTAATAACATTATTTAATTACGAATAATAATAATAATATACGAAGGTAATAATCTTGAGATTAATATTAATAATAATATATTATGTAATGAATTAACGAACGAACGAAACTTATTAATAATATTAATATTATTACGTACGAACGAAACGTATGTATCTATATTATCAATATTATTACTATCTATCGATCACGGTTTATTTTTCGCTTCATTCATATATTATATATGGTGTGGTCGGTTTTAACACATTTTTTGGGGACTGGAACGGCATATAGCTTACTTCGACGTGGTTCATCACAAGAAAAACAACTTAATATATACCTTCGAATACGAAGGTATATATATCTTCAAAGAGATATGTTATTATTATTACGTGAGCCAGTTTTTTTTGCATAACGATTTAATATAATAACGTAAAGACTTTATCATTACGATCCACACAATCACTCCAGTGGGCAAACAGTATAAAGATTCCGCTTATGTTCACGTAAGCGACTTATCCTTAACTATATAATCAAGTTAAGTTACGTTAAAACTGGCTCACCCTTATGAAATACAGAATACGAAATAACGATCGAATGAAGGTATTTAATATATTTATTTGTGCGCAGACATATTCAAGCAAGCTACGTGAAGGAAGTAAAGAAAATAAAACAAGTGCATAAGCACTGTGCTTTTCAGAACACATTGTACGAATCGATCAAAGTTCATCGTGATCATCGAAATCATCGTTCATTTCGTCATCATTTGATTGTTCATCTTGCTGATAGACCTTGGAAACTAACGGATTGCAGATCGACTCAATATCCTTCAACTTCTCTTCATATTCTTCTTTCTCTGCGTTCTGGTTATCATCGAGCCAGTCGAGGGTGTCTTTGACGGCCTCTTCAATTTGCGATTTGTCGTCATCGGCGATTTTGCTCGCCAGCTTGTCGTCGTCTGCCACCGTGTTCTTCATGTTATAGGCGTACGTTTCGAGGCTGTTTCGGGCATCGACGCGTTCTTTGATTTTTCGATCTTCTTCCGCAAACTCTTCAGCTTCCTCAACCATTCTCTCGATCTCTTCTTGGGAAAGCCGACCTTTATCATTTGTGATTGTTATTTTTTCTGACTTTCCAGTCCCTTTGTCCTCAGCGCCGACATTCAAAATGCCGTTCGCATCTATCTCAAAAGTCACCTCAATTTGAGGGACCCCACGTGGTGCTGGTGGGATCGATGTCAGCTCAAATTTACCGAGTAGATGATTGTCTTTTGTCATGGCCCGCTCGCCTTCAAATACCTGAATCATCACGGTCTGTTGATTGTCTTGATAGGTTGTGAATGTCTGTGACTTTTTGGTTGGGATCACTGTGTTCCTTGGAATGAGTTTCGTCATTACCCCTCCGACAGTTTCAATTCCTTGAGTGAGGGGAGCTACATCCAGGAGCAAAATATCCTTTGTCTCATCTCCACCTTCTCCAGAGAGGATGCCTCCTTGCACAGCGGCTCCGTATGCAACCGCTTCATCAGGGTTGACTCCCTTGTTTGGCTCCTTGCCGTCGAAGTATTCCCTTAGGAGGGCTTGAACTTTTGGGATCCGCGTTGATCCGCCAACCAAGACAATCTCATCTATCTGTGACTTTTTCATTCCAGCATCCTCCATGGCTTTCTTTACAGGGCCCATGGTTTTCCGGAACAGGTCATTATTCAGTTCCTCGAAACGAGCTCTGGTAAGCGGTTCTGAAAAATCCAAGCCATCATGAAGAGATTCTATCTCAACACGGACCTGGTGCTGATTTGATAGCGAGCGCTTCGCTCGCTCAGCTTCTCGGCGCAACTTCTGCACAGCTTTAACGTCGGCCGATACGTCTTTTCCGTGTTTCTTTTTAATGAGCTTCATAAAATACTCCATGATGCGCTGGTCAAAGTCTTCACCTGCATAATCAAAAAAATACTTGACATCGATTTCAAGAGAGCTTTTCCCGAAAAACAAATGCCTGCGTGGCATAACTTACCTCCGAGATGAGTGTCACCGTTAGTTGATATAACTTCGAAAACGCCGTTATCGATGGTGAGTATGGAGACGTCAAAAGTTCCACCTCCAAGATCAAATACGAGTATATTCTTTTCGCCTTTTTTGTCCAATCCATATGCTATTGCAGCTGCTGTTGGTTCATTAATGATTCGAGCAACATTCAAACCAGATATGGTACCGGCATCCTTTGTCGCTTGCCTCTGGGCATCGTTGAAATATGCTGCTCGCAAAAATGTTAGAATGAGGTTGTGGATGTGCAATTTTCTGATTTACCTGGCACCGTGACGACAGCGTTTTTAATGTCCCTTCCAAGATAAGCTTCGGCTGTCTCCTTCATCTTCGTGAGCACCATGGCGGATATCTCTTCCGCTTGAAATGTCTTTTTACCTTCCTTCAGCTCGACTTCGATGCAGGGTTTGCTGTCCTTGCTGACAACCTTGAACGGAAACATTTTCATATCTCGTTGAACTTCTTTGTCTGTGTATCTACAATCAGGAATGATTTGGAAGGGGCATCTCAGGGGCTATGTTCAGGGCTCCGAGCGGTGCACGATTTCACGAGCGGTGAAGACTTACTTCCTGCCGATGAGGCGCTTTGCGTCAAAAACCGTCCGTGTTGGGTTAGCCGTGGCCTGATTTTTGGCCGCGTCACCGATGAGACGTTCACCGTCGGTGAACGCAACATACGAAGGTGTTATACGGTTTCCTTGGTCGTTCGCGATAATCTCGACCTTTCCGTTGACATAGACGCCAACGCACGAATACGTTGTACCAAGGTCAATGCCTATGACTGTACCAAGCTGCTCGGCTGAATCTTGTGCCTGCACACCATGGAGCAAAGCAAGGATTGCAAATGCAAAGACTGTAAAGCCGGAAGATATGGAGACCGTGAGTCAGTGCGGAGGTTCGAGGTTTTGCACCAACAAAATGCAGGTATACTCTGCGCACCATAAACCGACGCTTTCAAAAGTTTGCGGGCGCTCATGTTCCTGTTGCTGTCGCAGATGTCGCAGGCGCGCCTCCGGGTCCTTTTTGAGTATTGTTGAAATTTATTAAAGTTTTGATGATTTCGGACTGTTTGCCTGGGGAGGAAATGACCAATGGTAAGTCCCTTATCGCGTCATCGTTGCGAATCATAAACCGCCACGTGTCTGTCGATTTGTGTGCACCAACCAGTTTGCCGACAAATTGTGGGATACTCGCGCGAAGCTTTGACAACATCAGGTTTGCTGTCAAAGCATCATCTTAGATCTCCTTAGCATCCGCGGTGGCCGACGGCGGTGAACAGGTGCGCAAGATTTCACATGCATGCGAAAGGCCACATTTGTTGTGTATGAACCAGGCTCGTGCTCGGCAAAAACACGCAACACTCTGTCGATGTGCGCTTACCATCTAGAGCATTGAAGCGTGGGAACATGCGCGCGTAACGTGTTCAGGCGCGTCCGTGACATAACATTTGAGGTGGCTGGTTGAAATATGGACCAAACGTTTGTCAGCTAGGGATCTTTTTTCCGGATCGATTAGACGGGGGACAACAGTCTCGAGTGCCGATCGAACGATTCGTAGTCGTCGACACGTTCGGTGTTGACTGCAGATGATGTGCAATTTTGCCTGCCTGAATCATCGAAGTTAAATCGAGCAGGACATACACGAAAAGTAAAACAAATGTCTTGATCTGAGCTGCTGAATCTGAATGGATCGTTGTTCAGGATGCAGTTGGGTCCCAGCAAGTTGTTTCATTGACAGTGAATCTATATTTCTTTATCTTTTCAACTTTGTTTGGAACTTATGAGCGAGCTTTTCAAGTGCATAACATGCATGAAAACATCTGTCAGTGCCGCCCTCGGAGTTGAAGGGCGTGTTTGTGAAAATCTCATTGGATCTGTATTGAGTCCACACAACCGTGCGCCATCTTTCACAAATGGTTCAATATTTCCATCGAAGCCGGTCTGATTCCGCTTGCCAAGTATGTTAAGTCGTAATAATTCCGAGGTAACCTCTTCCTCGAGGTCGAAAAGTTCAAGACAAGGTGGCAGAGGTTCCTGCGTTGCTGCCGGGAAAGAAGCAAAGTGTAACGAGATCAGCCTTGCATCATAGCTTGGGGCAATCAGGGAAAGTCTCGTGTTCTTCCAGCTCAACGCATCGCGCAACAGCGCAGACTCTCTGACGATAAAGCTTTGAAAGCCACATGTTTCTGAATCGAATAGACAGATGAAATCTTTGGGAAGCTCATCTGCCTCTTGTAGGCAGCTTCGAGGACGACGTGCAAGCGCCTGCACATCCGAAAGATATTTATGCTCGATAATGTCGAGGTCTTCCGTAGCTAAATCATTTCGATTTGGTGAAGTGTGTGGTAAAAGCAAATGAAGAAACAAATCAAGTATCTTGCTGTTGTCCGCCCGGTCAAACCATTTGTCGGCTGCCATTTTCCCAGAACCTAATACTGCAACCCGCCCAACCCCAACCCTTGTTGTGCATTTTTCGGAGACTGCACCGACTGCATGTTGCACAGGGTATGCCATCCGTCCTGTTGAAAGAATTGTCGTAGCAGGCTTCTGCACCATAAGGGTTGCACAGAACGGCAGTGAGACAGATAAACTTTCGAAACGCTCAGATGATGTTACACCTTGGCCGTTTCTTTTTATTCCATCATTGCGCAATCGAATAAATTTCTCTGCGTCGCTGAAAGAATCTGCTTTGCGACGGTTTGGTATGCAGTATGTCACTGATGATTCTTTAGGATGATCGCAGGTTTGAAGCGAGGTGCACACGACGCAGTCATCATTTACAGATATTCCATACTCTTCAGTGAAACAACTTACATTAGTCCCTGTAATGCATTCACCGCCATCGTCATGCATGAACATGATGCCGCCCCCGCCAGTAGAAAAACCTTTAAGAGTGTCCAATTCAGATTTTGAAAACTTATCACGTGGCGTGCCAAATACCAAAACGTCCACCCCCTCTAAACTGTCTCGGCTCAAACTATCTTCGAGAAGAATGATTTGAAATTTAGAACTAAGGTGGCGACACCATTGCTTGAAACCGTCTGGCGTCGAGTTTGGATGATATTTTTCATGTTTACAAACACTGAATGCAATGCACGGAACCACGCCCTTGCCCTGCACAGAGAAAGTATGTTCAAAAGGTTTGCAACAATAGGAAATATATAGGGGAGCTTGAAGGCAATCATTCGAGAGGGAGAGTTTTGTGAAACGATGAGGATAGCAGATGCATCAATCCGACCTTTGAGTCGGCAGAAAACATAGAGAGCCGCTCGCCGTTGTTCCGGTTGTAGCAGAGTCGAGGATAATAGAGCTTTCTGCTCGAGTTCGTTGTTCATGCGACCTACTTCGTATGTCATTTTTTGAGAAAAAGTAACGGAATCTTTTTTGTGGAGACAGGACAGATGGGATCTTACCAGCACAAGGACGTAAGGCCGAACGATTCGACCGTGGACGGAAATAAGGTCGGGCTTTCAAGTTCTCGTATGCACCAATAATATCGGGAAGGTTAATACGATGTTTGCTGAGGAACACGTGCCGAAAACAGCGATCCGCCGAAGCGATTGAACGGCTTATTTTATAGTAAGAGTCTTATTATTATTTTGAAATATTTAATACCTTTATTTGGTACGAAGGTAATAAATAAATATAAGATCTTAAGTGTTACGTACTGTAATTCCTCAGGGGAAAAACTAATACAAATAAGTACTATGATACAGTGTATGATACACGATCATAAATATCTCTACACGTAACGTTCTCTTGATTACTCGTTCATATTTATATATTAGTAAGTGAATTATCACAATGAAAAGCTGTATTAAATAGAATTAAGGAGCTTGAATTAAGGATTGAATTGAAATCTATTATATGGGGAATTTAACTCAAGGATTGACGGTGTGTGTTTTGAAAGGCCAGCGCAGCAGGTGTAAGCGCGCGGCAAGAGCGCGTGTCCGCGCGCTACGTGCGAGCAGCGCGCCCGGTCTTTAGGGTCATACATGCTACAGTTGGGGGGTTTTGTGGTTTGCGTATAGGGTTTTTGCGCCGCAGGAAGGCGCCCTCGCCCCCTCATGGTTGAAAGCATCGCGCTTTTTGAAAGAAGATGGATGGGACCTGGCTCAAAGCGCGGGGTCGAAGAGCCACTTCGCGGCTGTTTAACTTCTAAACCCTGAAACCTCACTGCCGGCCCCCTAAAGACACGGCGTTGACATTAAAGATACAGTGCACCGCTCGTTACTCGCGCGTCAGCGGCCACATGAGCGCGCATCTTGCTCATGTAAAAAACGCTCGTATCAAACAGACATTTCCGCGATCAAATCGCTCCTATCAAAACTAAACCCTGTCGTCAACCCTGTCACCCTGCGGGTGATCACCGCTGCGTGATCGACATGATTGAATGAACCGTCAAACCTTGAGTTGAATTCCCCTTGAACTAATGTGAAATAATGTGCGGCACGATCGGAGTTCGTCCTCAGTGTTTGGCGCCGAACGGCAACTTGGCAAGCGGCGGCTTAGCGCACGCGCCGTCCAGACTAGGCGCCAAGGGGGGAAAAACACATGCGACCCAAAATGTTTGGCGCGTAGCGCGCGGCAGTATTTGCAATCGTTTACAGGAACGAGTGATTGAATGCCTGATTTGTTTGGATACGCTCCAGGTGGGTCGGCATAGCTTCAGAGGCGTGGTTAATTAGTCTAGTTAATCACATGAATAACCAACTTAACTACAGTTAACGGCCGATGTATGAGCAAACGACAGTCACCATCGTCCCACATTGAATACTCATAGGAATTGCGCCGGCGAAAAGAAAAAGTAAGCAAATCAAGGGAGGTATTGATAGTCTAAGTGTTATGTATTGATTACACTCTATCATGAACGCACGTAAATCATATCAGACTATTTATACATGTTGCATATGATTAGTAGACTAAACAGATTCTATAGGAAAAAACTCATACGCTGGTGGATCTTGCGGTTCTCATAGCTGCTGTGGATATTTTACATCTTGATACTGGGGTCGGTAAACCGCTCGGGTCAACTCGCCCCGGGCAGCTGTGCGGCGGCCTCCAGCGCCTCGCACGCCCCGTCCGCGCGTGCTCGCCGTTCCTGTGGGGCGATATTGGCTATTTCAGTATGTCGGTCTACGGCGCCTGATGCCAGGCGCGGCAAGAAGTGTCCTTCTCCTTGTGATATGATCATTATTTATCGGCTTCTTGCTTGGGCCGTGTGATATTGGCCAACAATCTAAATCTTCAATTTCATCATGACTAAATGTTTATAGCGACAAAGTATTTTGTCTGCCTGTCTAATATTTAAGTCAGATAATTGGCACAGAGACACTGTCTCATTCCATTTTTAGCATTTTGACCCTCTTTATGAATCGAATAGTCCGTAAGTCGTGGTTGACGATACCAGGTGAGTGTGACATTTTTGCAAGTGTTTCCTTAGAATCGGCTATTATGCCGAATGCAAATATATGATCAAATACACTTCCTTATATTACTTGATTATTGATTAATGTCTGCGTCGTGTTGTGCACATATCACTATCTGCAAAACTGATGACTGAGAAAAACTCGAAAAGTTTCAGCGGAAAAGGGACCGAAAAGGGGGCAAATCCGCTGAAATTTAATTTCCGGGGCAATGGTCGTGATTGTTTGCTCGATGAAAAAGTCCGAAAAAGTCCAGCAGATATCCGCTTTTCAAAATCCCCGAAAAAAAACTCGGGCTGGGTCACGACATCAGTTTTGCAATTGATGATAAAAGTTTACGGAGAAACTGCACGTTATCCAAACACGTCCTTTGGTTTGGAACGTTTGCTGCTGGACAACAAAACTATGTTTGCTCTGACCTCCTCAAAGTGCGCGGTTAGCCCATCCACTAGCCGTTTGCCAGTCACATCAATCCGAAATCCTATGGCGCGCCGCTTCGCCATAGTTAAGGCAACTTTCGGCGAGTCTGAACGCACCTGCGCAACGGCTTCGTTTTCCGCGGAAGCCAAAAAGTTTGGTGCGGCTGTGCTTGCATCTGCCATCATTGCGGGTCCCTCATCCGCATCAATATTCGAGCACACTTCAGTCATCGGTGATCTAGCTGGGTTGGAAGCAAACCCGGTGACAAATGCCCGCGCTCTCCTTCGTAACGCCTTGCCTATCGACAACAAACAAATTCGTGATGTACAGAGAAAGCTTGAATCAATCTCAGATGATCTGCGTGTCCCAGGCGTGAGATTCTCAGGCGTAGAGTCATCGGTGAACGGAGCCTACAAAGTTGTCAGCAATGACTCTCAGAAAATATTGGCAGCAGTAGCACCAGACAAATTGAAGGACGGATCAACCGTCCTCGCCGAGCTGCGACGCGAACTTGAAGACTTCAAAGTGATAGTCACTAACAGAGACAAACAAGAGGTTCCTTATGCTCAGCAACGTGCTCTCGATTTGGTTGGGCGCTTGGAGGAGGACATGGTTAGCGGTTTCCCCTTCGACGTCCCAGCACCTTATGACGCCGCACCCCTCCTAAAGGGTCGTGCCACAGTTGAGGTTGAGGTCAAGGTAAAAGACAATCCGAATGTCGACGCAGGCATCATGACCATCGTCTTGGATGGATTCAACGCTCCTGTGACTGCAGGCAATTTTAGTGATCTAGTACAGCGTGGGTTCTACGATGGCATGGAAATTCAGCGCTCTGATGGGTTTGTTGTACAGTCAGGGAAGCCAAGTTCGAAGGGCCAGGACGGCTTCATCGACCCCGTGTCGCGAAAGGAGCGCATAGTTCCTCTTGAAATAATGCCAAAAACAAGGGGCAAAAATGAAGCGCCCGTTTACGACTTCACATTTGAGGACGTTGGAAAGTACAGGGACGAGCCAGCTCTTCCTTTCAATGCTTTTGGTACTCTTGCAATGGCTCGCCGAGAGGCAGAGCCAAACTCGGCGAGTTCTCAGTTTTTTTTTCTGCTGAAGGAGTCTGAGCTTACACCTTCTGGCACGAACATCCTCGACGGACGCTACAGTGTTTTCGGATATGTGATTGATGGCCAAGACCTTCTCAGAGAGCTAAAGGCTGGTGATTTCATCAAAAGCATCAAAATTGTGGACGGTTCAGAAAATCTTGTCAATGGTACACGCGACAGCGCGGCTATGTCTGAGTCTACCCTCACAGCTGAGATGGACTAGTTTTAACTCCATTTGAATTGCGCGATTCGGCTAAAGTATAACAGATGTGGGCAACGAAACGTACTTGTCTCACTACTTGTCTCACTAGGTGCGATGTTAATTGATTTGAAGAAGGAGTCAAAGTATCTCCCTTGAATTGAATGCAGCATTCAAGAAACAACATCTCCAGTTCCAAGTTTCCGCTCGTAGTGTCGTATCCTCGATTTCAGTTTCTCCGCTTGGGCTTCCAATTGAAGTGCGCGAATTACAGGATCGGCGGACAGTAAAGCTCCAGAAGCGGCTTTGCTTTGCTTGAAAGAAGAGTCCAAACTAGTCGAGATCTTTGCTTCCTTCTCCTCGGTTGAGGAAATGCTGGCGGCCTCCAGCAGTGTACTATGGTCTGCGCCGATACGAGACTCATTTTGCTCACATCGGACATCTAAGCTCATGACGCCGTTTGCCGTTTCATCAACCAGTTTCTTCACCCGATTGAGGTCGGCACTCAATCGAGCTGCTGCAAGGTGCCTGCGCAGGTCGTTTGCTTTGGCAGCCAAATCTGCCAGTTCAGAGTCCGTTTGCGGAGCCTTGTAGAACGAGTTATCATTTGTAAGGAGGGCATCGTGTTGTTCAATCCTGCTCTCCAGATCATTCTTCACGCCGGCTGGTTTCCGAGACTCGTGAGCAGCCATTCTATCTCTTGTAGCAATGCTTCCCCCACCACCAAGACCGGAAATCCGACTCGGTGGTTCTGCCTTGGTGATGGAGTCAAAGTAACGTTCTGAGCTATTTAAGTTCAGTGCACCATACACCTTTGCCATCTCTCCCTTCGGTTCGTCCTCTTTTGCACGAAGTGTCCACTCTCTCTCCGATATGATGAGCTCTCTTTTCGCGAGCGCTTCCTCCCGTTTGCTAAACTCGACCTCGAGCGCGTCGTGACGAGCTCTCATCTCCTTTTCATGCGACTCAACACGCGCAAGCTCAAGAGCTAGTTCATACTCAAGCTCTGAACTGATTGCAGTTTTTCTTTTCATCAAGGCAGATTCGCGCTCCTCCAAGTCATTAAGATGCAACGCCAGGTCAAGCTCGCGTTGCTTAATTTCTAAATCGAGCTCCCTCAAATTAAGAAGGCGTTCATTCCTATTTACGACGTCGTCTGCGTTTTCCATGGGCTCCGGACAAGATCGTGGCTGTCGTGGCGCTTAATGCCACGATCGCCACGATCGATACGTTCGGTCACAGGGCACACGGCACAGGAAGACGCGATAACTTCAGTTGGCTCAAACCCGCGGGCTGGAAAAAGAACTAGAGTGCTGAAACACGTTTATTGGTCTCTTTATAATATTATAAAAATCTTTCAGGTAGATAGGGACGAACGTGTTTCAGGTGGTGATTGAACGTCTGATTTGTTGGGGTTCGCAATCAAACAGTTAGGAGCTGTTTTTGTTACTTTTTAGAGCGCGCGGCAGGCATTTTGCATGTTGCTCGGCCGTGTGAGTGTTGCGCTGGTGATACCTTCACTTCATGCGCGAGAAACACAGACTCGATGAGTTTGAGCCCGACATCATCAACTTTGACCTCACGCGTATAATACTCAAACACATTTGTGAACACGGCAACGATCTCTCGTTGTTGAGTTTCAAAAGGAGTTGGAGAAGTTGCTCGCTTTCGTTCATCCACAACTCTAGACTGCTCGAGCATTCAGTTGGACGCCATACACAGAACTTATATGACGCTGGATTGTCCCATATGTTTCGGGACGGTGCGCGCCTTGAAGAGAGTGTCGCTGGCTTATTTACAGTATTTTTTGTTTACTTCACGCAGCACACCACCCCTCGAGTCTGCATACGGTTGTCGAGAAAGCAACTCATTAGCGTATACACGTTCGTCAGGCATTTGAAGCGGGCGCGTGCCGAGGATGCACTCTTAGCCATAAAAATGTTACGCCGGCACGATGCATTTACCTTCGGAATGGTGTTGCGCAAAGAATTGAAAGCTCTGTCATGTGAACAACACAACACAAAACCTGCAGGAAAACATGTGCAAACTATCGAATCCCGTGGAAACGAAGCACTGCGGGCGCCTGGCGATGTATCAAACTCCAACGTGCATGATATTCTGCTTTCTAATGCTCGATTGAGACGTGCTTCACGGGCTGGTTTGGACCGTTTGCGTAATATGTGTTTCTCGAAGACATTTTCGCAGGTTTGCAAGGCTTCTGAAGCCTATCATTCCGCATGGCTATCGTTGAAAGGCGCGAACACCGAGGATGAGACTGTGGGCAACACATCTTCGGACAAAACAAAACGTGTGCACGAGATTATTGGTCGACATCTTATCAAATATGACGATAAGCTTCAATCCTTGCTGCAAACGGACAGTGCTCTTCACGCAAGACAAGCCAGCCAGCAAAGCATTAAATCAATTGAGGGCATAGTGCATGGATAACCACGTGAAGAAAGTGTGTTTTGTAGACGGATAATACTGGATGCCGGGCGGTTCCGGAGCAATAGACAGAAGATACATCTTCTTAACAGAACCTCTGTAACTTTTGTTCGAAAGGTTCTACAGCTTACTTGTACTCATAAATAAATACTTGACTTGTATTTCTCCCGGCAACAACTACTCGACGTGGCTACTCAGTCTTCCCACCTCCATCTCTCATTCTTTCCGCTGTGCATCGCCGTGAAACTGATCTGCACACGCACTTTTCGCAGTTCTCAAAACTTGCACCACAGATACAGTTTAAGCTTGCTGTGCCCTCATCTTCTCTCACAAGCGGCAGTGGCGCACGCAACAGAATGAGACCAGCGAGCCGAGGAGATGCCCACGGTGTTGCCTTCCCAGAAGGTAAGACATCTGCTAATGGATTCCCCTTAGGTGCCCGAAAGCCATATGCATGATACAAGCGCCGTGCAGCAACATTGTCTGCATGGACATGAGTATAAACAAAGCAAGCTCCCCACTCCAAGGCAATCCCAGATGAAACCTCAAGCATTGCTGATGCAGAACCGAGCCTGCGCGCTCGCCCATCGACCGCAACATTGTCGATATATACATACTCCTCGTCGTCATCTATGCATAGACCGTTCACTTGAGAGGCACATGGGCCAACACGGGCAGAAATATCCAAGCAACCAACAAGGCCAAGTTCTGAATGCTTAGCCATAAGACAGAGACATCGCCGAGAAGTTCCCGTAAGCTTTGCAGTGCGTTCCTTGAGTGCTAAACACTCTCGCTGCGCAAATTCTCGTCGAAATGTCGCTATGAAGCGAGGAGGGAAAGGAAGGGCTTGACGTGCCTCAAGGTCATCATAAAAAGCAGTGGCTCTCAGTTCCGCAGCAACTGAAAACTCTGCGATACTTTTAGCTGAAAAGACGCTGATCTGTGAGGTTTTTGAGCACTTTGTTTCGTTTGCGTGTCCTTCAGTGTACGAATCATCCGGTTTGCATGCGCCGTTTGTTCTCAAGGCTTCAAGAGTGTTAAAACCTTTTGCTAGCTCTGTCTGAGCCTCTGGTACTAAAATGGACTGTGCAGGTTGGTGTGAGCCTCTTCCCGAGGATGCATTCACGATCGAAACAGCGCCACGCGGATTTCTGCCATGAGTGGGCGAACGTCTCCAGCCAACAACGATGGACACCGATCGCTTGGAGCCGTAGCGGCTCTCTGAAGCAAACCTTCGACGACCGGTGGAGATAGAGTGAGAAAGTTGTGTCGGCCTGTAACTCAGTCCGCGCCCTCTGAAACCCATCACGTGCGTCGATAGGGCCAGTTTAGCAAACGATGCAAGCGAGCCACGGTATCGCCACTGCCTCCGCGATGGTTCTAGAAATGCGAAGCTCGAGGCCCTGCGATGTGTGCGCTTTTGCTTAGGAAGCAAAAGAGCAAATGATACTGTGCGAATGTGTCGGTAGCAGTGCCGAACCCTCTTTTCTCAAAAACTGCTGCTAGCACGGCAAATTAGAGAAAAGTTCGTGTCAGCTTCCCACAATGAAGTGTTAATGCTGACGTCGCCGCTTCTGAGGATGACCCCGAGGCAGGGTCAGTTTGTGGAGCGGTTCGCAGACGGATAAACAAGCAAAAGTCGTAGCACTCCCGGTAATGTAACTCTTAGTAAATAAATAATGGAGAATATCAATAGAATGAAGTTATTAAAATAAAACATGATGCACTAAAAATAAAGCGCGATTTCATTCTTTTTTAGTCGCTGCGTCTTCCTATCAAATTTCGTGATTTCAAAGACGCTACCGAGGCGCGACTTTTTTGTACCTCCTATGAGCCGGTCTATTAACTTGAAAAGGTAACATGTCATACTAATTGCCCATGTCAAACCAATTGCCCATACGGAGCTTGCTTTTTGTTTTAATATAATAACTCAGATTTTTTACATGCATTGTATGAATAATATCCGTGGTAGGTGCTATCTATATCTTTGTGAATGTGAGAAAGATAATTTGGGGTTGCGGGGAGGCTATTTGGGACGAGTCCGAAATTTGGTTGATCGATGGATCTTCGGTTTTGGTCGATGAAGCGTTGTTGAGGGAAAGGCGATGTTTTAGGTTTGAAGCCGAATTTTCATCGATACATCCGTCAACTTCGACGTCCACTACCGCGTCTTCAGAAGATGGCTTGGCGTCGTTTCTTCGTTCACAGGTGGCGTGCATGTATTAACGACGACTACGTGCACGCTTAGCGCAATGGTAAGGCCGTCCCGCTGAACAGCCGGCGTCCGAAGAATGAAAAGGCGTCGCACATAGTTGTTATTCAGAGATACAGTATCACTCACCGACCGTGCGGTGATTTAGTCTATGACTTTTGAAAATGATCGAGCTCTCGACGAATCAGAAGACGTAAAAATCGGACATTTTGGGAAAATGACCGGGTTGGATGGTGTTGCTAAATGCATGTGACTTCGTCAGTAGTGAACTGACTCGTCCCAGATTATTATATATAAAAATATTAAGATTAAGATCTTTATCATTATATTATTAAATAAAATTAATAATAATAATATATAAATATGTAAATAAAAATGGATACACCACGATACACGTCCGTCCGTCCGTCCGTCCGTCCGAACGAATATTAAATATTAAATACCTTCGTTCGTAGATATATCATAATCAAGAATCACATGAATTACCATCTTAACTAAAATTAACAGTCGACGTATGAGCAATCATATGTCACCATTGTATGAAGCGAATAGACCGTGATCCTTACTTAACGATACCAGGTCATGTTCACATTGTATGAAGCGAATAGACCGTAATTCTTGATTAACGTTACCAGGTCATGTCGACATTGTTTGAAACTAATATACCGTAATTCTTGATTAACGAAACCAGATGAGGGTCGACATTTTTGCAAGCAAGTGTTTCCTGTAGAATAATCGGCAATGCCGAATATAATAAGAGGGTGTTTACATATAGACTAGAGATAGCTATGCCGCCGATCCAGAGAATGTAGATCGAGTCTGACCCGTTCGGTCACAGAGGCAAATAGTCAGAACTTTCTGAATTTAGGTGCTTTTCGCAGAACGAAGGAGTGCAAAAACGTTGTTGGTTTGGTTGAGTTACATGGCACCAGCTTGCGCGCACGTCAACGGCGAATGCCAGAATCTTGATTAGAGGTGGTATCATGTTATTGGGTCATCAGCTTCTATACGTTAGATTGAGTAGGTCCGTCAGTGGCGGTGCGTCCTGAAATCCTCATCCGCGGTCGGGAGGTGCGCGTCGACACACGGGCTGCCCCCCCCACCAATCTTTGATAATAAAACTCGCCTACGCCTGACCGGAAATCTAACCGGAATATTTGGAACTACCTTCACCTTCGTTCGAAACTTGGTCACCAAGCAAGGTACGAAGGTAATAAATAATGTAGCTCTCTCTATCTGATGATATGTATTATTTCATAATTGATGCTCTCATTATTTTATTATTCCTTGACGGTTGGATCCGTAAAATTCGTGTGCGCCGTTCATTTCGCGTCGATCCCCGCGGTGACGAGCGTTGACTTTCTTGCTTTCAAGCCCCGGGTAGAAGGCGACCAGAAACCCACATTCCCTTGGTTTTGGAATGTTTTGGATTTGAATCGGTCGCATTGACTAAATGCGCGAAATTGAGATATATGATTTACGGTCAACAGTCTGGCCAAAACTAATCGTTTGGGACTTCGACTTGACACTACTATCAATTCACTCATGGGGAGCAGGAATTCGAGCAGAGGATGTTGCAAGTCGGACACTGTCGGATGACGTTGCGGATATTGATTTCTTCAGACATTTCGTTGACCGTGCACAAGAGCAGGGTATCGCAGTTGCAATCGCATCTTTCGGTCAATATGAGGTGATTCAAGCGTATATGGATAGGATAATTGGTAGGGGTGTTTTCAATCGTGAGAATATTTGCACCCCGTCACACTTTGGAACTAACGACGGTTGCATAATGAGAGGAGGCAAAGTGCCGATGCTTAGGGTGCGCAAAACCCTTATCCCCAAGAGGCTACTTTTTACGGCTGTTGCTCATTAGCCAGTTAATATTCAAAACTCACCTGGAAGTATTTTTTCCAAAGAAAAAGTACCCGTCTTGTTGACCTCACATCACCTCATCCCCAGGCGTTGGCTTGCAGAATGCTCGAAGCATGTCCTACGGACCTGAAAGTCCTCGCATCTGACATCATATTTTTCGACGATAGTTGGTAGGTTTTTACGGCCCAGAGGAATCCAACACAGACTGTCGCTCAACTTTGACATTCCTTCCAGGGATAATGTGTGTGGTGCCATTGAACATGGTTTCATCCACTCTGTTCATGTGGATCGAAGGGGCTTCTGTGAGCACCTTTGGAACGAGGTGAAATCCCCTTTGAATATGGATAGCTTGTTCGACGTATGCAAGTTTGATGATCCACTGAAGTTTTGATGAACATCTGACAGAGTGAGAGTGTGAAGGCGACATTTTTCTGTTTAAATCGCGGCATACACACTTCTTTTCAGAGAATAAAAACTCTTTGGAATGACACTTTACCTACGTCCTCACAGATAAAACTCAAAACACGCTCGTGGAGATGCGTTGATGCTAGGGAACTCACTTTAAAATACTTGAAGTTCTACCGAAACTGTTTTGAATCTGTATTCTTGAGCGCCACGAGCTCTTTTGACTCTTTTAAGGTCACAATCCTGTTCAGCACAGGTTTTTGCACATTCGAGTCCTTATCTATCGTAAAATAACCCAGCCGCTGGAGTTGAAATCGAGATGTCAGTGCAGCCCCCGCAACATCAAGTATCAGTGGCTCCAACAGAGCTTTTTGGTGAACAACAAGTGAGCGAGGGTTCAGCTGCGAAAGCCAATCAACGCCTCCGTCTTCCAGCTGGTCTACTATCTCATCGTTCTCGATTCCAGGCATGAGTCTTTTCCCTGGTACCTCAACTGAAAACAGTTTATCATAAACACGGACCTCGCCGGGAATGAAGTCTGAACCGGCCCAGTGTAAAGTTCCTTTTGGAGGTTTCGAGCCAAGAGAATCCAAATCATATGTTGCCTCCAGGGAAACGATAGCACCCGCTGCGTCCTTTTGGAGCCCTATGCAAGTTATATTGTACCCAAAAAGTAACCGCACAGTCTTCCCAGGCGCCAGGCCATAAAATGTTGGGTCGTCAACTGCCCGAAAGTCTTCGTGCTCGATGAAAACAGTTGATGTGAAATTCAAAACCCGGGTTCCTCGACCTAAAAATTTTGGGTGTGAAGGGCATTCCACTGGTAAGGACCCTCCTGGATGATTCGTTATTGTGATCGGTAGAGGGTTTAGCACTGCAAATCTCCGATCGGCATCATCATCTAACTCTTCGCGTATACATCGCTCCAGTTTTTCAAGGTGTTGTGTGTTGTCGTTTCGGGTTACACCAAGCTCAAGACAAAAACGGTTGATAGCTGTTGGGGTGTATCCGCGCCTACGAAGACCTTCCAAGGTGAGTAAGCGCGGGTCATCCCATCCAGAAACATACCCTTGTGTCACTAGTATATTGAGCTTCCGTTTAGATAAAACGTTAAAGGTGATATTGCAGCGTGAAAACTCCCAAGTGACTGGCTTGTACATGTCCAACGTATGGAGAAGCCAGTAGTAGGGTCCATTTGGAGCCTGACGTGTCTCGAATTCCAAAGTGCATAGCGAGTGCGTGACGTTTTCGATGCTGTCGACTAGACAGTGCGTATAATCATAGGTAGGATAGATGCAGTAAGCATCCATTGAGTGAGGATGCTCCTGAAACTTAATTCGGTATGCGGTTAAATCCCACATGGATGTTATGTCTGATCGAAGATCACCTTTCAGCCTCAGAGAGCAACTGCCCTCTTCCCAAACTCCCTTGCTCATCTCTTCAAAAAGGCGCAGGTTTTCTTCAACGCTGCGATGCCGATACGGGGACTCTGCCCCGCTAGGAAGTGGCGCGTCCTGTCGGAATATATTATTTCGAGCGCAGTGGAGCTGAAACCCTTTAAGTAGCTGCCGTGAGGCAGCAACTTCGGCTTTTGCCTGATGGCATACATATGCCTTTCCAATTTTAATCAGCTTGACTGCAAGCTCATGAAGCTGGCAGAAATAATCTGAGCTGTAAGTCACCTTGAATGGCCTGTGCCCCAGCCAGGAGACTGAGCTTATAATCGAGTCGATATATTCTTGTTTCTCAGCTGTAGGATTCGTATCGTCAAACCTTAAATAGGTGTTCCCCCCAAACTTTGAAGCGACTCCAAAGTCGAAATGCATGGCCTTGGCATGGCCAATGTGAAGGTATCCGTTTGGTTCAGGAGGAAATCGTGTCTGCCATTTCCCACCTGTTATGCTTAGATGTTCGGCCATCCGAGCAGATGTGTTAATTGCGTAGTTTTGAGCAAAGGGAGGGAGGTTGGCTTTGTGTTTTGCAAACAAATGTCCTTCAGACCCGGGTGGCGGGAGGATTATCTCTCTGTCTGCATCATCCTGTAGAGTGGCACTACACTGAATCACGGCAGACAGGTTTTCACCTCCAGAATTAGTCTTGCGAACTGACTTCGCTGCCTTGGTGGCCCTGACTGCAGATGCCTCACAGATGTTTCGAGCGTTCTCAAAGAGTTCTTTTGCCTTCGAATAGTCCTTTTGAACCAGCGCGGCTTGCGCTTCTTTGCCGATCGCAAGACCCGCAGGATCTGGTTTTTTTTTCGCCGTCTTCTCAAAGTTTGCCTTCGCCTTCTTTCCGGCGCTCATGCTTACCTCCAACATTCTTGGTGACTAATAAACTGCGCGAAACTGTCTGAAACCCAAACCCTTACTAAGCCAGATTTCAAGGGGGAAAAACATAGAAAAACGAATGAAGTCCCTTCGAAAAGTACCTTCGAAACTTACCTTACTTCAGGTAATAGAGAAGGGCGCTAATATATATGACAATATGTGACAACATGGGATTGATCATGTTCAGTTTCGAAATATTTTGCTTGAAAGGCAGTTTGATCGCAAAAAAGATCCTGAAAATTTTCGGGAGATTTTGCTTTCAACCGATCGCTATGAAAAACGCGGCTTAAAACGAAGGTTGATCGAGAATGCCTATTCTTTATTTACGCTGACCCATGAACCATGACGGTAATCTGAACAGGGATACATAAATGCAGAATTCTCTTACGTAATTAAAGCTGCCGCGATGATCCTGTTCATCATGGTCCTATCAAGCATCTGAATCTCACTTTCAAGTCCACAATCAAGACCATCATGGCCTCCTCGATCAAATCCTGATCGTTTCCAGTGCCGCGAGCCGAAAAGAGCGGTTTGATAAGAGATCTATCCTATCAAATCTAAGTTACATTCAACCAAGAGACCACAAGTTACATCTACTTATTATTACGATGGTACGAAGGTAATTATTAATAATAATATGAAGGTAATAATTAAATGATATTGTCAAATTTACCGAACGAAGGGTGGTAATCAATACCCTAAATAAAGTAGCTACTAGCTATCTAGCTAGCTAGCTAGCTAGCTACGATAGAGCGTAAGTCTGTGTCGCATTCTTGATTGGTTATTAAGATCTTTGTATTAATAAGATTTCGAAAATAGAAAATTGTTCGCACTCATATGCTTTTTGAGTAAGTGTTACTTAGACTACGAAAGCTCACGAAATTACGAACAGCGGGTTGGTCTGGTGGATGGGCGTCCTCAACAGAAATCGTTCCGGGGCTTCGGGCGACTTATTTTTTTCATCAGCCGAAGCTTCGCAGCTCAACACTCTTTTGAGGGGTTCCGGTCCCTGCGTCAATGTCAGCGGAGAGGCAGTTTCGGGACAGAATTCTCAAGGCCAGGACGGAGGTGTAGCTGCCAGCGAGGTATATGATCTGCACCAAAACGTCGCATTGGTCCCAGACAACAACCAGGTTCCCTCGTATTTTAGAACATTTTCGGCCACGCACGATGCGCGCCTTGCCTTCACTCTCCGATCTCGGAACCGAATTAATGCCCGTATTTTTTTTCCCTTGCTTTTCCCTTGCGTCGACGTTTCGAGTTTGCCACGCGCTCGAAACTGCGTTCTATCTTTTTCGTTAAAACTTACGTAAAATTTCAAACTTGCAGGGGCGCCCAAGAAGATCAATCGCGCGCGCACGAACAAAAGAATCGGTGGTACCGGGGAAGTTTGGCTCTAAGGAGTTGAAGAAGTCAAAGGAAAGGGGAATAAGTGAGCCCGCACACTTGCAGATTAAGCAGGAAACAGACAAAACCGAAGATATCAAATCCCATGGAAGAAGACCGAGACGCGTGGCTTCTGGTGGCATGGCGCCTTCTCTTGGTGAATCTCTCAAAGAAGAGCTCGGCATCAATCCCCCACACCTTCCCACTGTGTCTGGTGGAGTGACACATATGTCTGATGACTACCTTCAAGGACTTAGTATCGACAGTGGTGGCACGCCAAATTTCTTTCATGACAAGAGTCTTAATGATGACGCCCACACCATTTCTCTTGGAGCGCCTGCAAATAAAGGATGGGGTGGAAACCTTGGCGGCATGTTGGTTGCCACGCGAAGCACAGGCAGCGGGAGGAGTGGTGGCAGCAGCGGTGGGAAATCCCCAGGCTACTTTAACAACAATGAGCTCTCAGAGCTTTTTTCCATAGTGCGGGGAAAATCATCCTTCGGTGAACCAGACGGCACGAAAAGACGGCAGAGCGCTGACGCAGTCAAACCGAGGACCATTTTGAAGGCCACAGCGACAACTGGTGCTGGTCTATCTCAATTTGAACAACTCGCTAGCTTGCCAGAGCATTTGCGTGCACTTCCTCCGATTCGAACCAAGTCTATGCCCGAGCCAGGTGGAGGTGTACACATACAAGAGAGCTCGGGTCGTTTGTTTGCTGGCCTCACCCCACATGGCTACATAGGTAGTGGGCTCACTCCAACTGCAGTGACTCCTGGAAGCATTACAGGATTTCCTGGTGTTGATCATTTTGGGATGAGTTTGACAGAGGGGCACCAGGGTGGCTTAACTCCAGGCATGCCCGGCTGGGCGAGTGCTGCGCAGCAAGCGGTGCAAACGGCTCAGGACGAGCTCGTGAATGCCGATGGGGGAAATATTACTAAGCAGACGTTTGCTGGGGAAAATAGGGCATCCAATCTTGTAAAAGTGGCCGCCAGCAGAAACCATGGGAGCAAGGCAGGGGCTAAGAAAGGTAAAGATAGGCCGAAGAACGAGCAGCGTGACGATGATGTAGACAACATCCCATTGAGTGGTTTGGTCAAAATTTCAGGGGTCGGTGGTGCTGCGGTTGCCGCAGCAGCAGCAGCTGCCAAACTTGGGATTTCCCTTCCGGGAACTGCTGACAAAATTTCAATCGAAGAAGATATCTATGATGTTGACGATGACGACGGAGACAAGCTTGGGTCCACCAAGTCACGCTCACGTAGCTGGCTACCCTCTGAAGATGAGCTTGTGCGTGCTCTAGTCGCACAGCACGGCCCACGGAAATGGACTTTGATTGCTTCACGACTGAAAACTAAAACACAAAAGCAAGTTTACGCTCGTTGGCGCGATTATCTTCAACCTGGTCTGACCACGAAACCGTGGTCTAAGGAAGAGCAAGCTAAGTTAGTAGAACTCCAAGCTCATGTCGGGAACCAATGGGCTGTCCTCGCACGTCTCATGCCCGGTCGCTCTCCAAATGCCATAAAGAACAGGTTTCATGCAACCAAGCGAAAAATGGAGCGTCACAACAAGCGGGAGGGATCAAATATAGCATCCACAGAGGTCAAGCATGCAGGCAAAAAACAGAAAACCGTCGCCAAGGTAACGAAATCCCCCCCGCATAAGGGGAGGCAACTTAATGATCAAGAGGAAGAGTACAGCAAGGAGGAACAGATGGCGGTGGAGGGACTTTTACTTGCCGATACCCCAACTTCTCTTTTAGCTCTGACAGAGAAAGAATCGATATCTAAGCAGTTTGATGTTGCAAACGCTTCGATAGAGGATAGAATGCGGGAAGAAGCTGACAAGGCTAAATTAGCAGAGTCGGTAGTGAAGAAGCCCACGAAGCGGTGAAATGGTAGGCGTAATTTATTATTGATGTTACTGTGACAACATGTTGGTCCCACTGCAATTCGTTGGGCATGTGCCTATGCACGAAAATCAAATCTTCATTGATTCAATCGAAACGGCATCTAGAAAATAACTTAGGGAACAAACTCTCACCTTCTATTTCACGCAAAGGTCTTGACCGCCTTCGAACATCTTTTTCTGTTTTTTCCTAGACTGTCCCTGTCCTGGCACTCATGCGCATTTCAAGGTCGTTCTACAAGAAATACAGTCGCTAACCACGTACAACTTCGCACAAAAGTATGGCAGAAGCGTGAGAGCGGAGGTAAGAACTACCTTTGAATTTCGTGCATCTGCCAGGCGGATCGAAACCAGGAGAAGCACGTTGCGAATGGGATACAGAGCACTGCGGCAAATATGATTGATGGAAGGCAAGCACGACGAGCACTCATTTTCCCTTTAACATGAATATCTTTTGTGAAGACATCTTTTATGTGAAAATGGAGCTCCTCCCCAAATTTTTCTCTGCAGAAGTTTGTCTTGACGTGCTGTCGTCCTATGTTTCCCATCCGGTCAGCAGCGGCTGGATCAGAAAATATGCGCTGCATAGCAGAGGAGAAATCCTTGACATGTGATTTTGGGGTGAGAAAAGTTGCGAGAGTCAAAGCTGTAAAGCTGAATCACAAACCTCAGGAAGTGGGGCACAAACAAATCCAGTTATTCCATCAATAATCGTTTCTACAGGTCCACCACTATTGCATGCTACTACCGGCTTTCCTGCTGCCATGGCTTCCAAAGGTACAATGCCAAAGTGTTCATTTACCGGGGTGTACAAGACGCAAGAGCAGCGGGAGATCAACATTGCCTTTTCTTCTGAGCTAATTGATTGGAGCATGACTACCTCGTGAAACAGCCTTAGATCACGAGCTTCCCTACATTATACTAAACATTAGTATGACACCACTGCACACCATATTAGCGTTGATGACCTTTGGAGGTCTTTAAAATACTCGACATTTTCTTTCAAGCGCTTGTCAAATCCACCTGCCAAGATGAGCTTGACGCCGTCGAAAGAATATTTGCGAAAACTTCGTTTGAAGTGCGCAAACGCTTTCAGCGCCAGCCCAAGATTCTTCTTTCTTTCGAACCGATTGATCGAAAGGAAAAAAGTTCCACTGCTTGCGCTGGGACTGTCAAATACATTTGAATGCCATGGAAATTAGAGACGCACTTGAAATTCATGATTTCTTCAACTCGTTTTGCATTTACCGTGTATTCCATAGTTTGCGGGACTTGATCCTGCCCACACGCTGGTAAAATCAGTGGATGCGTAAGGTACATATGCGCGCACTTGATGACTCTGAACGGCAGGATATAAGATGCTTGGGTCTGTCCCACTGATGTAAAGACCTTTGAAAGTTCTTGCAAAAACGGCTGATGTATACTTGCTGTTCACAAGAATCTTGCTCGCCTTGCAGTAAGAAATTGTAAGACTTGCTGAAACGTACGATCGCCTAGAGATCAGTCACCAAGCCGGTTGATAGTTTCTCAATATAATTCAGTGGAAGGCGGTAAAGTCTCCGGAACCACGAACTATGCCCCGCAAGCAACAGGTCTGGATAGTGGCAGTAAAACAGAACGTTGATAGTTGTCAACAGCCGGAAAAGCAAAATAGGCGCAGCCACCTGTCAAAGCTTGCGAATTCATTGCAAAAGGTAACTCACGTAAGCATTACTTACTTGGTCGATGAATACGACGGAAACCTTTTTCTCAACCAGGATGAGATATGCCTGAATGTGGAAGCACTCAGGACGACTAATTTGACAACTATACAGCGTCGGACAAGGGCCCAAGAGCACCATTGAAATGCGGTCCGACTTCTAGGGATAAACGCTTACCGCACACCAAAACGTGCGCAAATACGCCAGTGGAGCGTGGAATAATCCAAATATTTGTCGTGGCATCCAACCTCCGTGAACTCGTATCCAAGCAGCTCGGGTTCCTCCTGGGGAAAAGTTCTGAAATTTTCACACCTCTCAACCAAAGTATCGAGCTTACTAGCGCTTAGTGTCTCTTCAAAGCACCTATGGGCATCGTGATATGTTGTGTACATGACAACCTGAATTGGCGTCGTTTGCCAAGCACAGTTCAGGTGAGTAAACTTTGCAAACGTGAAATAACTCGTGCCTCGTAGCCGAACCGCGAAAGCTCCATCGCGGCATCAATGACTAGTCTCTCGGCACCACCGATGCCGAGATCCGGGTGCAAAAACACGATTTTCTGCTTCGTCATGTGCGAGACGTTGACTGCCTGCAGGATGTGACCGCTTTGATGAAGTGAGTTCGACCGCAACATACTGTGACAAGTCAACATTTTTTTTTGGGGGGGATCCGGCATGAGGGAGTGCCCGACGAACCGCTTCGTGGCTGTTTAAGCTCTAAACCCTGAAAACCCACCCCCACCCCCTAAAGAGACAGCGCGAACCCTAAAGATGCAGCGCACCGCTCGTTACTCGCGCGTCGGCGGCTACATGAGCGCGCATCTTGCTCACGTAAAAAGCGCTCCTGTCAGCGCGTGTCGCGTTTCAGGATATGTATGGGAAGAATTAACTCAAGGATTACTCGTCCCTCCCTTGGGGCAAAAAAAAGGAAAAAACAGATAAAATGACAATTCCGTGTCCATTATGCAATGAGTAATAATTCGTTCGTTTTTACATGTTTTTACGAGTTTCGAAACTTCCTCGAAACGTAAGTGTTTATTTGACGTATACGCGAAAGTAAATTACACTCGATCGCTTATGAAAAGAATAGTGCTCGTTGCGGGGTCGTATCACTTGTTCAATGATCTAGATGGTGCGATAGTTTATGCCCCTCGTTCATGTGCGCGTCCACTACCTCGAACCACGTTCGTTCGAACCCGTTTGATACTTTCGAATGATTATTCAAACCCATAAATTGATTTATGCCTCGTTTTTCAGGACGGAAAAATAGAAAGCTTGTCACGCACAACGATCGCCTCTATCTCGAAACAGCTCAAGGACCTTCATGATTCACCTCCCGAAGGAATCCATGTCAGTTACATTTTATAGTTAGCCGCTCAATGATCGAATCCTTGAAGCCCAGCTTGCCTTTTTTGTTTGGTGCAGTTCTAAAGCAGTGATGCCCGTTGCAGGTTTTGATGAACGAAGAGAATATCACCGAGGTAACTGCTGAGGTGGAAGGTCCCGGTACGAATGTTGCGTTGTATGTTTTTTGCGTTTCGCTCACCCGTGTGAATGATAGCGGGCACGCCGTTCCATGGCGGAATATTCAAAGTGAAGCTAATTCTCCCCTTTGACTACCCTGAAGCTCCACCAAAAGGTTCCTGGGTCCTTCGAAGATTTTTGTGGCTGGTGCTGACTCTGCTTCTTCAATACAGGCTTCTTCGTCACAAAAATCTTTCATCCAAACATCCGCCAGCCGAGTGGAGAGATTTGCGTGAACACATTGAAAAAAGATTGGCAGCCGAGTCATAGTCTGCGTCATGTGCTGATGGTGGTTCGCTGCCTTCTCATTGAGCCATTTCCAGAATCTGCTCTTAATGAAGAGGCCGCAAGACTATTGTTAGAAGACTATGAAGAATACTTTAGGCGTGCGAAAATGTTAACCAGCATACACGCAGAAATGCTGGATCCCTTGAAGATTGGCGAGCAACCTCCAGAGTCTGCTGAATCAGTTCTAATGAAAGGGGACCTGAAGCACAAGAAAAAGAGTTTACGCAGACTTTGATATTTTTTCATGCTCGATCAGGGAGAGCACGCACAATTTCTATGTAAAGCAAACAAAATCGAAACAAGACAACGAATCGTTCTCAGCGACATCCATATCATCTTTCAGATTGCTGTCTAGTTTGTGGAATTTTCGAGCTCGTCTCCCCATGATATGTACGAAGCCTTTGTCTTAAGATACTGCTGCGGATCTCCTTCAATTTTGAGACCAGCATCATCTCCTCCGATGATCTCATCGATTATTCCGTAATTCTTTGCTTCTAATGGGGACATGTATCTATCTCTATCAGTGTCTTCGTCGATCTGCTTTACGTCTTGACCAGTATGGAATGCCATCAAGCGGTTGAGATTCGCCTTATGATACATAATTTCCTTCGCCTGTATCTCAATATCAACAGCTTGGCCTGAAGCCCCACCCAGGGGCTGGTGGATCATTATCCTAGCATTTGGCATGGAAAGTCGTTTCCCCCGTGCGCCGGATGTAAGCAGAAAGGCACCCATGGAAGCTGCGAGTCCCATACAGACCGTGCTGACATCAGCCCGACACATCTGCATCGCGTCATAAATTCCCATACCTGCGGTGACTGATCCTCCAGGGGAGTTGATGAATAGTTTGATGTCCTGCAACAAGAATAAGAGTTTGTTCAGTAAAACAAGTCCTTAAAAAGTCACATGCGATATAGAAAGCATGCGCCCGACCTGTTTGGGATCTTGAGCATCGAGCAGGAGCAACTGACTGATAACTGCGTCAGCGGTGAAATCGTCAACTTGGCTCCCAAGGAAAACGATTCGCTGGCGAAGGAGCAGGCCGAAGGGGTCAGCTGCTTCTTGACGGGGCACAACAGGTCCGCCCGCACGGGTTGACGACATCGCGGCTAGCAGACGTATCTCTGAGGTTCGACCATGCAATCGCGTAGATTTAAAACGTCTGGACAACGACTTTGTCGACCCACGTGAGGAAAGGCGACAAGAATTTGTCCTCGGGATCAAACCCTGGGAAAGTAAGCTCATAGTTGCGAATCCTTGCTTTGCTTGCTATGCGTGCTTGCGGCGATATCGACAAGATAATGATCTGATTGATCTACGGGATGAGCAGAAGTTGGTTCCACCCGAATGCACTTCAAGCGAACGTCGCTAGGGGCTCGTCGAGGACTTTGTAGAAGGATGCATAAGAGCCGCCACCCAAGGCGGAATACGGAAGATATCCGTTGAGTAAATTTTACCTTCGTTCGTGGTTAATATTTCACGGTTTCCAATAATAATACCTTCGTAATAAATATATCCGTGGTACAAGTAGATATACAGGTGCCTCCGGTCCCTTTTGAATGAAAAATGATAGAATTGGAGTTCGCGGGAGGCTTGTTTGGGACGAGTCTTAGACGGGCTCGAGTATATAATTCAAGAAGGAGCGTCTGTTTCGCCCTGCCCTTACGCACGCTAGCACTATGTACATTTCAAGCCGCGCGTCGTGGGCGTCGCGGCGAAGAGCATCCGTATCGACCGGTTCGGGCGTCTCGCGGCTTCGAGTTCTCGACGCGGTTCTCGCGGGGCTCGGCCGCTGCGGGTTCAAGACGGAGTATTTTATCGATGGAGCTTCGG
>Ga0209630_10000547_pt1 | contig 42905 bp, 43 predicted proteins | sample COG_01_FD_184745 | JGI IMG/M metagenome (GOLD analysis project Ga0209630, IMG submission 184745) | Pelagic Microbial community sample from North Sea - COGITO 998_met_01 (SPAdes) (version 2) | ecosystem: Environmental > Aquatic > Marine > Neritic zone/Coastal water | place: Helgoland, sampling...
AAAATCCACATATATAATAATATGTGTCCCAACACCATTAAAAAAAGATAAACCTGACCTCAGTTACGTAATATCAACTTGTAATAGCCTGTTGAAACATATTAAAAAAGGACAAACTATTATATTTGAATCAACAAGTTACCCAGGAACTACAAGAAAAGTAATTAGTAAAATATTATCAAAAGGAAAGTTGAAAGCGGAAAAAGATTTTTATGTATGTTTTTCTCCAGAAAGAGAAAATCCAGGGATGACGAGCATTTTATATAAAGATATTCCTAAAGTGATTAGCGCTATAAGTAATAAAGGATTAGTAAATATTAAAAAATTATATGGAATAGTTTTTAAAACACTTGTCGTTGCAGACACTGTTGAAGAAGCAGAAGCAGCAAAATTACTGGAAAATTGCTTTAGGGCAGTTAATATTGCTTTTATTAATGAACTAAGGGATTTTTTTTATGATCAAAAAATTGATATTTGGAATGTAATCAAAGTGGCAGAAACAAAACCATTCGGATTTATGCCTTTTTACCCAAGCGTTGGAGCAGGTGGACACTGCATACCTGTAGATCCTAAGTATCTAACATGGTATGCAAGAAAAAATAAAGGAAAATTAACAATATTAGAAAATTCATTAATAATTAATAAAAAAACACCATTAAAAATTTTTGCTTTTGTTAAGGATTTAATTAACGAAAAAAACATAATTAATCCTAAAATAAAACTATATGGAATAACTTATAAAAAAAATGTAAATGACTCTAGAGAGAGCTCATCTCTAAAATTATTTAAATATTTGAATAATGAGTATAATAGTTTGGATTTTTATGACCCGTATATTGATAAAATAACTATCAAAAATAAGTTAGTAAAAAGAACAAATAAACAATATGAAAAAAAAAATAACCTAATCTCTATAATAGGAGTTAATCATGACGGTATTAATTACAAAAAAATACTTAGTAATTCAAAGATGGTTATAGATCTTAGTAATGTATATAAAACAATAAAAAATAAAAAAATAGTATTGATATAAGATGATTTGGTTAGTGACAATAGGCGAACCAGTTCCAGGATTAGACAAAAATGAAAGATTAATGAGAACTTTCAATTTAGGTAAAAATTTATCTGAAAAGAAACAAAAAGTAATATGGTGGACAAACTCATTTAATCAACAAAACAGAAAACAAAGAATTAATAAAAAAGATCAAAAAGACATATTAATTAATAAAAATTTCACAATTAAGGTAATAAATACAAATGGGTATAAAAAAAGTATTTCGATTTCAAGAATGATTCATAATTTGAGTTACTCAATCAAGCTAATATATTTTGCTAAAAAAGAAAAAACTAAACCAAATATTATAATAAGTTCTTATCCAATATTGGAATCTTGCATTTCAAGTATGTATATGAAAAGTAAAGAAACTAAATTTGTAATCGATATAAGAGATCTTTGGCCCGATGTGTTTAAAGAAAGAATTAAAAATAGATTAATTATTAATTTAATTGATACTTACTATCATTTTTTTCTAAAAAAAATATTTTCAAAAGTGGATTTTATAATTTCACCATCAAAAAGCTATATTGAATGGTCAAAAAAGTATCATAACAGGAATATTAATGAGTATTATTTACCATTGGGCTATGATCTAAATGCAATAGAAGAGAAGATAAGTAAAAATTATTTAATACAAAAAGCAAATATTAAAATTAATTCTGATAGTCTGATTATTAGTTTCTTCGGTAGAATTAACTCTTCATATTTTGAATTTTTAGAAATATTCTCAGTATCTAAAAAATTATTACTAATAAATAAAAATATAAAATTTATAATTTGTGGTGTGGGTGATGATTATGCTGATTTTAAAAAAAAATATACATCTAAGAACTTATTTTTTTTTGGACAATTAAATGGTAATGAGATATCAGACTTAATGAAAATATCCTCAATCGGCATTGCACCTTATAAAAATTTAGATAATTTTAATAAAAACATTCCAAATAAATATTATGAATATGCATCTGGAAATTTATACATATTAACTAGAATTGAAGGTGATTCATTATCATTTATTAAAAATAATAATTTAGGTGAACTCTATAAAGATGAGAACGAACTTTTTAATAAAATTATAGAAATAGAAAAAAAATTTGGAAATAAAAAAATTGTTAATAATAATTCTTTAAAAAAAATCTATGACAGTAAACTCATGAATTATGAATTTATAGATTACTTGATTTCAAAAAATTATCTTATTTAATATTTTTTTTATAAAGCTTTTATCAATATTATTTATTTTTCTTAAATGAGCTTGGGACCCTGCTACACTTTGATATTTATCTTTAATAGCTAGTTTATGTAAGTCGACATTAATTTTATTTTCTAAAATTAAGTCACCAATTATTGAACCCAATCCACCAATTGTTTGATGTTCTTCTAATGTAATAATAGTTTTATAATTTTTAAGAATTTTTATAATTTTATTCTTATTTATGGGTTTTAATTTAAACAAGCTTACTAAACCTATACTTTTATATCTAATATCATTAAAAATAATATCCACAGCTTCTTGAGCAATTCCGCCAGTAGATACAATGCAAATATTTTTTCCTTTATTAAATTGAGTAAAATTATTTGTTATTTTTCCATCACAAGTAACTAAACTTTTATCTAATCTTATGAATGATGGTGTTTCATGATTCATAATATGATTTGATATATAATCAACTTCTTTAAATGTTGATGGTGATAAAATTTCCATATTTGGTAGTACTTTCATTACTCCTATGTCTTCTGTTGAGTGATGTGACATTCCTAATGGTCCGTAGCTAAAACCTGCGCCTACGCTTACAATTTTTACATCTAAATTATGGTAGCAGACATCATTTCTAATTTGCTCTAAACATCTCAATGTAGGGAAGTTTCCTATGGAGTATACTATTACTTTTGCACCCTGAGATGCTAATCCAGCTGCAATGCCCATCATATTTTGTTCAGAAACACCTGCGTTAATGAAATTGTCTGGATAATTTTTTATGAAATTATTCAATACTCCAAAACCCAAATCTCCAGTAATTAAAAAAATCTTTTTCTTAGAATTCAATATATGCGTTTCTAAATTTGCAATAAAACGGTCACGCATTTCTTAATTTTCCTAACGCTATTTTTAGCTCCTTCTTATCTGGTGATCTATAATGCCATAATATTTTATTTTCCATAAAATCAACACCCTTACCCTTTGTTGTTTTACATATGACACATAAAGGTTTTTTTTTATCTATCTTATTAAATGTATTTTTTAATTTATCATGTGAGTGACCATTTATTTTGAAAACTTTTAATCCAAAACTTGATATTTTTTTATCAAGTGGCTCAAGATTTAATGTATTTTTAACAGTATCTAGACTCTGCAGATTATTATAATCAATTATTATTATAAGATTATTTAAGTTATGGTGTGAAGCAAAAAGCATGGCTTCCCAATTAGAACCTTCGTCTAATTCGCCATCACTCATTACAACATAAACTTTATTTTTAGAATTAATTTTTTTTAAATAAAGAGCAATTCCGCAAGCGACAGGCAGGCCGTGTCCTAGTGAACCTGTAGAAAAATCTATACCTGGAATACCATTTTTAGTTATATGACCCAACAGCATTGAGTCGTCTTTACAATAAGACATTATCTGCTTTTTAGTTATAAATCCCTTAAGAAAAAGAGCAGAATAAACACCTGCGCCAGCATGACCCTTACTTAATATTAATCTATGCCTATTATTAGTTAGAATATTTTTATTTGTAAAATGAAGATAATCACAAAATAGTACAGAAAGTATATCTCTTATTGATAACACAGAACCAATGTGAGATGTTTTGGCTTCACTGATTATTTCACAGGCCAGAATTGAAAGTTTTTTTGAAAAGGTTATAGAATTTTTATTTTTCATAAGATTTATAGAAAGAATTAATTTTATTACAAATTAATTTAATTTGTTGATTAGTTATAGTTAAATTGCATGGCAAAAGTAATATTTTTTTAAAAAAAATATCCGTTTTCAATTTTTTTTCGTAAAGTCCTATTTTTTTAAAATGATTTAAAGGATAACCACTCCATTGAACAGAAGTATGAATATTATTTTTTAGCAAGAATTTTTTTAAATTATTCCTATTTTTTGCTAAAATTTCAAAATTCTGAAAAGTGTCAGTTCTATTAGAATTTTTTTTAGGAGATTCAGGCAATACTAAAAACTTATTATTACTTAAAAGATCATTATACAGTTGAGCTACTTCCCTTCTTCTTTTAAGTGTAGATTTAAAATTTTTTAATTGAAAATCTAAAAAAGCGGCATGTATATTATCTAATCTAGAGTTTCTACCCCAAAGAGAAACATCATTGCTCTCATCCCTACCATGATTTCTTAATAAGATAAATTTTTTATATAAAATTTTTTTATTAGTTAAAATAATACCGGCGTCTCCAAAAGTACCAAGCGTTTTAGCTGGATAAAAGCTAATCATAGCAGACTCACCAAATGAACCGGCATGCTTTCCAAAATATCTAGCACCTAAAGCTTGAGCGGCATCTTCGAATATCAATAACTTATTTTTTTTAGCTATTTTAATTAACTCTTTCATATTACTAATTCTGCCATTTATTTGAGTTGGAATAATCGCTCTAGTTTTTGAATTAATTAGTTTATTTACAGATTTAGGACATATAGAGAAATCATCTTGGATATCAGCAATGACTGGTTTTGCTCCTAATAAGTTAATTGCCGATGCAGTAGCAATCATAGTATGAGATGAAATAATTATTTCATCATTTTTTTTTATATCTGATGCTAATAACATTAGTTCAAGAGCATCTGTAGCATTACCAACTCCAACTGCATATTTAACATTAGCAAATTTGGCAATATTTTTCTCAAATTGCTCTAGTTCTTTACCAAGTATAAAGCTACCTTTGCTAGCAATAGTATCAAATATTTTTAAAAATTTTTTTCTGTTTTTTAAATAAATATCAGAATAATCGAAAAATTTAATCATTTTTAATTAGGAGGCGTATGGGGATAAAGTAATTTTTTCCTTAAACATACCTCTAAAAGCTCCTTGTCGTTTGTTAATTTAATTAATTGAGTATTTATCATACTTAAAGTCCTATTCCTCATAAAAAAATTAGTAAAAGTAAAAAAAAGTATTTTTATATCTAAAATTAAATTTGAATTTTTTATATACAAGAGTGCTAGCCTACTTTTCCATGGTCTTATTAAAAGATCATAATCTAAATCAGGATTCTTTGAATTTTTTAATATTGATCCTTCGTCAGAGAATACTATTGAAGAAAAATCAGTAATACCTGGTAAAACTGATAAAATATGCTTTTCTTTATTATTATATTTATTGACATCCTCAATTACATTAGGTCTAGGTCCGACAAGACTTAAGTTACCTATTAATACATTAATTAACTGAGTTATTTCATCAAGTTTAATTTTTCTAATTATTTTACCTATTTTTGTTATTCTATTATCATTATCAGAGGTAGAGTTGAAATTGTGGTTATTAGCATTAACTCTCATTGATCTAATCTTATAAACCGTAATAATTTTTTGATTAAGCCCAACCCTTTTAGCTAAATAAATTGGATTGTGAAAATCTTGAAAGAAAACAAACATAGAAAAAATTATTATTATAGGTATAAATATCAACAATAAAGGAATGCATATTATAATATCAAAAAATCTTTTAAGCATCATTAAGATATAATGATAATAAATAAATTATCAATTTTTTTAATAATAAGCTTTCCCCTTTTTTATATAATTGGTCCTTTAACAGCAGATATATCAATAAGCTTAATATCATTATTATTTTTAGTTGAATTAATTAAAAATAAAAATTACGAATATTTTAAAACAAAAATTGGAATAATACTCACAATCATATGGGTATACTTAAACTTAAATTCCCTAATAAATATTAATAATGATTTTAATAGTTTTGGTAGGTCATTAACTTTTATAAGATATGTTTTAATATTTTTTGCTATTAGCCATTATCTAAAGAATATTAAGCACATTAAGATATTTTTTTATTTTCAAATTTTAATTCTATTATTTGTAGGAATTGATCTTACATATCAATCGTACTTTGATGTAAATTTATTTGGTTGGACCGCTCCACATTCAACGAGTGGCAGTGACCTCCCCTACATAAGGCCTACAGGGGTATTTAGAGATGAGGAGATAGCAGGAAGTTTCTTTTTAAAAAATTTATATTTAAGCTTAATAGGATTAAGTTTTTTCGTTTTTTCAAGTAAAAAAAGTATATTTAAAGTATTCAGTATAAGCTTGTATTACATATTTTTAATATACTTAGTAATATTATCTGGTGAAAGAATGCAACTCTTACTCTTAGTAGGAAGTGTTTTTTTGGCAATTCCAATATTTTTATATTTTGATCAAAATAATATTAATAAAATAAAAATAATAATTTTTACTTTTTCAGTAATTTTAATTATTTGTTTATTAATTTATTTCAACCCAAGTATTCTGAATAGATTTAGCTTTTTGAAAAATCTGAATCAACTAAAAGATTGTACACCTGATTATATTTGTATATTTCAATCTGGAATTGAAGTATGGAAAGAAAATATATTTTTTGGTGTTGGGCTCAAGAATTATAGGAACGTTTGTCCAGAATTAACTGGATTAATTTGCACTACTCATCCACATAATTTTTATATTGAAATAATCGCCGAACTTGGGATTGTAGGAATATCTTTATTTATTATACTTATAATCTTTATTTTAAAAGATTTTTTAAAGGCTTGTGGAAATAATTCTTTAATTTTGTATTTTACTTTTGCACATTTATTTATTATTTTTTGGCCTATTTCAACAACAGGGAGTATATTTTCTAACTATAATGGGATACTTATATGGACAAATTTAGGTATCGTGTTTGCTATAATAAAATATATAAATAAACAGTTAAATGATCAAAATAACTAGTCATGAAATATTTTCTGAAATTAAGATAATTAAACCTAAAGTATTTAGTGATAAAAGAGGTTTTTTTACTGAGATATATAATAAAAAAACATTTGAAATTAATGGATTAAACTTGGATTTTGTTCAGGACAACTATTCTTTCACAGAAGAAAAAGGAGTAATTAGAGGTTTACATTTTCAATACGAGCCTTTTGCTCAAGATAAACTAGTAAGAGTTATGAATGGAAAGATATTGGATGTTTTTGTGGACATAAGAGAAAATTCATCAACATATAAAAAATGGGGTAGCTATATTCTTGATCAAAAAAATGAAGAATGGCTATTAGTCCCCAAAGGTTTTGCTCATGGATTTTTAACATTAGATAATAAATGTAATGTTTTATATAAAGTAACAGATTTTTATAATGCTGAAAAAGAAAACGGAATTATATGGAATGACGAGCAACTTGCTATAGATTGGTTTGGAATTAAAAATCCTATATTATCAGATAAAGATATGGAACTTAAAAAATTAAATGAAATTTAAATATAAAAAAATTCTTATTACAGGAGCTGCAGGATATATTGGAAATATTTTAACAGAATTATTATTAAAAAATAATTATAAAGTAATAGCATTAGATAGGTTTTATTTTGGTAATAAATTTAAGATCAATAAAAATCTTCAAATAATTAATGCAGATACAAGAAATTTTAAATTAAAAAAAGATATGAATATCGACGCTATTATAGATTTAGCAGCTATATCAAATGATCCAAGTGGTGATTTATTCCCAAAAGCAACAAAAGAAATAAATTTTATGGCAAGATATAATTTAGCGATACAAGCAAAAAAAATAGGAGTAAATTTTTATTTACTACCATCTTCATGCAGTGTTTATGGATTTTCTAATGAGATTTCAAATGAAAAATCAAAGACAAATCCCATATCAATCTATGCTAAATATAATCACTTGGCAGAAAAAAAAATAATGAAACTTTGTAATGATAAATTTAACGTAACAATTATAAGACAGGCTACAGTCTTTGGTTACTCACCTAGAATGAGATATGATTTAGCAATAAATGCACTAACCTATTTTGCAAAACAAAATAATGAAATTAATTTAATGAGAGATGGGAATCAATGGAGACCATTTGTTCATGTATTGGATACAACAAGAGCAATGAAACATCTATTAGAATTTGATAAAGAAGTAATTAATGGGCAAATATTAAATGTTGGCGACAACGATCTTAATTTTCAAATTAAAAAACTAGGCTATATTTTTTCTAAAAATTTCAAGAGAGTAAAAAAAAAATGGTATGGAGGGACAGATACGAGATCATACAGAATATCATTTAATAAAATTAATGAATTAACAGGCTTTGAATGTAAATATGATCTTGAATACGGCATTAAAGAAATAATTAAAAAGATTGAACAGGGTAAAGCTGATAAAACACCAGAAACTATTACGCTGGATTGGTATAAATACTTAGAAGACTGCAAAAAGATATATAATTTAAAGTCACTTGATAATAAAATCATAAATATCTAAGAATATGAAGATAGCAATAACAGGATCTACAGGACAATTAGGAACATCTATTAATAACTATTTATCAAATCATGAGATTATAAATATAAAAGAAAATTTTTTTGATAAAAAAAAACTAAAAGAAAAAATTATAAATACCAATTATGATGTACTAATTAATTGTGTTGCATTTCATGATTTAAATAAATCAGAAAATGAAAAAGAAAAATCATATGAGATAAATAGTAGCAGCGTTGAATTACTTTCTAAACTAAGCAGTTTAAAGAAATCACATTTTATTCATTTTAGTTCAGATTATGTTTTTGATGGTGAAAATAATGAACCTTATATTGAAGAAAGTAAAACAAATCCAATTAACTATTACGGAATTACAAAATTAAAAGGGGAGAAAGCAGCAATAGAAAATAATGAAAATACAACTATTTTTAGAGTTGCCTCACTATTTGGGACAAGAAGAAATAATAGTTCATTAAATTTTGTTGAGAAAATTATCAACTCATCTAAGGAAAATAAAATGATGAAAATTGTAGATGACCAAATTATGTCACCAACTTCTACTGAAAATATTGGTAAATTAATTAAGAGAATAATAAATGATTTGAAAAATTTTAGAGGAATTTATCATTTAACAAATGATGGACATGCAAGTTGGTATGAATTCACAAAAAAAATATTTGAAATATTAAAAATAAAAAATGTGATTATTCCAATAAAATATAATGAATTGAAAACAGATATAAAAAGACCACTATTTAGTGTTTTAAACAACAATAAAATTAAAAACAATGCAAATTATGTAATTAATAATTGGGAAGAAGATTTAGAAAAATATCTATTAAATTATAAATGATTAAAAAAGGTGTCATATTGGCAGGAGGAAAAGCCACAAGACTGTTTCCATTAACAAAATATATAAATAAGCACTTATTACCTATCTATAATAAACCAATGATCTATAGATCAATTCTTTTTCTAAAAGAATTAGGTATTAATGAAATATTAATTATATGCAATTTAAAAGACTTAAAAGGTTTTGAAATAGTAAAAAATCAATTTAAAGAATTAAAAATCAATTTAAAAATTCAAAAAAAAGCTAACGGCATAGCAGAAGGTATAAAATTATGTAAAAATTTTATTCAAAAAGACAATAAGTACTTATTCCTATTAGGAGATAATTTGTTAATATCGAAAAATTACGACAAATTAAAAAATGAAATTAATAAAGAAAATTATAATTGCACTTTATTTACATACTCAGTTGAAAATCCTAGTGAATTTGGTGTAATAACTAAGAATATTAAGAATAAAGGTATTATTGTTGAAAAACCTAAAAAAAAAATAAGTAATAAAGCTGTTATTGGCTTATATATATATGATCAGAATTCATTTAAATTAATTAAAAAAATTAAACCGTCTCATAGAAATGAATTGGAAATAACTGATATAAATAATTATTATTTGAAAAATTTTAACACAAAAATAATTGATCTTAATAAGAAAAATTATAAGTGGTTTGATATTGGAAGTTTTGACTCTTTAATAGAAGCTAGTATTTATATTAAAAAAAAAAATATATGAAAAAATTATCCATATGTCTAATACATCATTCAAATAAAAAATTATTAGAAGAATTAATCTCATCTATTGAAGCTTCAAATATTAATTTTAGTTATGAAATAACAATATTAGATAATTCAACTAAAGATGATTTTATCAAAACACTACAACAAAAATATAAATATATAGATATAATTATGTCTGATAAAATTAATGGTTATGCACATAACCAAAATATCTTATTAAAAAAAAATATTGATAAATTTAATTATCACTTAGTAATTAATGATGACACTTTTTTTATTGATAAAAAATCTTTACAAATAATGATTAATTTTCTTGATAAAAGAGGTGATGTAATTGCTTGCTCACCACAAATTCTGAATAAGGATTTAACTCCACAACCAGTATATGGACCAATAGGTAGTTATGTAAGCCATATGATAAGAATGACAAATTTTTCTAAAATAGTTAATAAGAGATTAATTAATTTATTAATAAAGAAAAATTATTTAAATTTTTTTCCTAAGATAATTAAATCATACTTATCATCACATGATTTGAATAAAGTAAATGTTAGAGTTGATAAAATTTCTGGGTGTTGCATGTTAATTAGAAATAGCGGTCTTCATGAGATTGGTTTATTTGATGATATTAATTTTGATATGTATTGTGATGATACGGATTGGTGTTTAAGGGCTAATAGATTAAATAAAAAGTTGTTTAAGGTATCAGATGCTACCATTGTTCATTACGGTGGTATGAGCAATTATCCTGGCATGATAATAAGAAAAGAAACTACAATTATAAAATATTTAGAGAAACATTATAAAAAAATAATTGTTAATAAAATATATCTATTATTACTAATTATTACATCGGTAATTAAAGCAATATTTTATTTGACTTTATTTATGTCAAGTAAAAATAATATAAAATTATCTAAAGAATATTTTAAATTAAGTTTTATAACTATGAGCTACTTTTTTTTTAAAATTAACGTTAAATGAAACTTAAAACTTTTATTAAAAATACATAAGAACTCATATAATAAATTGAAACATTTATATATTATAGATTTTCTTTTTGAAAGATAAAATGGATTTGATTTAAGTGGAAAATTAGAATAATCAAGTTTTACAAAATCAAATTTATTAAAATTACTACCAATATGAATAAGCTCTTTTGGAATGAATTCTCTTACATGACCATAATATTGATGTGAATTATAATAGTAATTAAAATCTTCCCATATATTAATACCAAATAATGCCCTTATTCTATTTAAAAAATGTAATTGATTTGGTGTTGATATAAGAACAATAGCATTGGGATTAGATATTATATGGAATAAATTAAAAAAAGATTTAGGAGAGAAATAAAAATGCTCTATAACTGAAAAACATGTAATGACATCAAATTTTAAGTTTTCTAAATTGTTAAAACCATTTTTAATGAAATCATCTTTGATTAATTTGACATTAAAAAAATTTAATCTTTCTTTTAAATCAAAATCATTGCCAGTAACTCTATCAAGAGAAGAGTCAAATTCATCAAGTCTATCTAGAACTGTGCATTTAATTTTAAAAAATTTAGTAAGAATTATTGAATTAATGCCAAGACCACCACCTATATCAATTAAAGATATTTTACTAATATCTATGTTTTTACTATTAACAGTTAAATTATATAAAATTAAATCTACTTCATACAAATGCTTTTCATAAAATAAAGACAAAGAATCATAAGACTTCTTATCAAAAGAATTAAATAATTCATTGAAATAAAAATTATTAATATTTAAAACTAATTCATTCGTTAAATATTTCATAATATTTTTATTATTTTATCTTCTATTTGGTTAATAACATTACTCCAAGTCAAATTTTTAACATATTTATGTGCTTCTATATTTAATTTACCTCTATGAGATATATTAGTATAAGCAAAATTTAAACCAGTAACCCACGAATTAGTTTCATTTGGATTATCAATTAAAAAACAACTATTATTAACAGAAGAGCTTAATAGCTTATTAGTTATAACGGATGTACCGCTCATAGTTGCCTCTTTCAACATTATTGATTCACCGTCATTTATAGAGGTACAAATATATGACAAACTAAAAGAATACAATTTATTTAGATCAACTTGAGGAAAAAAAGTGAAATAAAAGATGTTATTTTTACAAGCAGTTTTTGAGATAATATCTTCTATATTTAATTTTGGATTTGTAGCGTCATAACCAACTAATACTAAATTAATTTTTTTTGTATTTTTAGAATTAATTAATTCAATAGCTTTAATTAATTTATCTATATTTCTACGATTATATATGACACCAAGCGATAAAAAATATTCAGAAGGAATTTGGTATTTAGCGATAAATTTTTTTTTTAAATTATCATCATTAATAAAATTAAAATTTGAACCTGAAGGTAAATCGATATAAGAAATTTTATTTTTAATATTATAAACTTTAGAAATTATTTTTAAGTCATATTTTGAACAAGTAATTATATGATTTGCATTTTTTGAAGAATGATAAGACAAATAGTGATAAATGTTTCCTCTTATGAAACCATAATGACTTTTATGTGTGCTAAAAGTAATATCCCATAGGAAAAGTATAGTTTTTTTTTTAAAAAATAAGAATGGGTATGAATAAATTGTAGCTAGAAATACATCTATAGAATTTTTTTTTAATGCCCTAGGTAATAAAATTTGTTCACATAAAACTTTGTATTTTTTTAAAAAAATTGGACCTTTAATTATTACTAAATTTAAATTCTTACCAAAAAAAATATCATCTGGTATGAAATTTTGAAAATATAAGTAAAAATTATATTTATCATTATAATTCATCCATTTTTCAATTAAGTTTATTGTAAAATTAGCTAAAGCTCCTCTCTGCCATTCTAATACTCTAGCATCAATTCCTATGTTAATTTTTTTTTGCATAAACTAAAAAAGCAGATCCCCAAAAGATTGATAAAGGGGATGTAGATTTATTGAATCTAAATATAAAATTGGAAAAAAACTTATTAATAAACTTTGCATAAACAGAATCCAATTTTTTACCAATTGCAAAACTAGGAAAGGGAGTCAAACTATATACTTTTACTTGATTAAATCCGGCATCTAAAAATGATTTTTTATATATTTTGTAATTATAAGAATTTGCATATGTAGACTTATCAACATGATCATATATTAAATTATTAAATTTAATTTTTTTTAATAAAAGAATATTTCTAAATAAATAAACAATTGATTTTTGAATATTTGCTATAGTTTGTATGCTTATTTTTCTTGGAATAACTATAGCTAAACATATTCCTTTTTGTGATGTCAATTTATACATATTATTTATTGGTGTATCAATATCTTCAAAAAACTCTAAAACCCCTCCTGAAAAAACTACATCATAAGTTTCTTTATGATTAAATTTTCTACTTAGATCTAGTTGAATTGTATTAGTTTTTATTTTTAAGGAATTAAGAATATCTTTTGCTTGCTTTAATATATTTATATTAATGTCGCTAATTGTAGATTTAGTTTTTGAATTAGAGATAAATTGAGTAAATTTTGCTGACCCACAACCAATTTCTAAAATTTTATCATTAATTTTATTTTCTTTTTTAATTATAGATCTAACTGTCTCATAATTATATTTAATAACTAAATTAACCCAACTATCTGTATTATTTTGAAAGTATAAATAACTATTATTACTCCAAAAATTATCCCAAAAATTATCTTTTTTTGCTGCCATCTAAAACTTCCTTAAGCTGATTTACAATATAGACAACATCTTTCTTAGTTAGCTTTAAGCTTGAGGGTAAATAAAATCCATATTTTGACAATTTATCAGTTACTGGATATTTTTCATTATCCTTAATGTTAAATTTTGAAAGAAATGGCTGTTTATTTAAATTATAAAATAGTGGTCTACATTGAATATTCCTATTTGCCATTGCTTTAATTATTTTCTTTGCATCAATAGTAGGTGGTTTTATTACAACAGCATACATCCAAAATACTGTTTTGGCCCAAGTCATCTCTTTAGGAAGCTCTAATTTATTAATATCTTTTAAATAATGTAAATACCAAAATCCAATTTTTCTTTTTTGCTCAACTATTGAATTAATTCTTTTGGTCTGGGAGTAACCAATTGCAGCTTGTATATTTGTCAGTCTGTAATTTGAACCAAGGTCTTCGTGTCTAAATCTATCAACTTTACCAAAAAAGAGATTTTTATAACCTCTGGCTCGATCTGCGAATTTTTTATTTGATGTTAAAACCATACCGCCCTCACCTGTAGTTATCAGTTTATTAGAATAAAAAGAAAATGTTGATATATCTCCAAAATTACCAATTTTTTTTCCTTTATATTCAGCACCATGTGATTCTGCACAATCTTCAATAACTTTGATGTTATATTTATTTCTAATTTGAATAATTTTTTTAATTTCTGCAGGATGGCCGAAAATATGACAAACTATAATTGCCTTAGTTCTTTTTGTAATTTTTTTTTCTATTAAATTATGATCTATGTTCCAATGATTTTTATCAACATCTACGAAGATTGGAATTGCGCCAAGTTTAATTATTGAATTCAAACATGAAACGATTGTAAAGTTAGGGAGTATAACCTCATCACCTTTTTCAATACCAATTGCATATAAGGCTGTTTCTAAAGCTACAGTTCCATTCGAAAGGGATATTGCGTACTTAGATCCAATATAATTTGAAAATGAATTTTCGAATAGTTTGTTATATTTACCTTCAGAAGAAATAAAGCCAGAATTTATTGCATCGAATGCATTTTTTTTGTCTTCTCGAGTTATAGTTGGTTCAGATACGGGGAAAAATTTTTTCACGTTAAGTAGGTTTTATCTTTTTTTTCATCAAATGGTCCATTTTTAACTTCGTGGAACTCGCAATCTTCAATCATTTCTATCTCATGTGCTTGAGACAATATTAAGACAATATCTCCTGCTGAGATGATTTTTTTTTCTATAAAATCCCAAGATTCATTAAAAAAGCTAATAATGAAAGATCCTTTTTTTAAAAATATAACTTCTTGTGTTTTATTGATTGTTCTTTGATAAGTGTTATGGAAATGTTTTTTTACAATATGGCCTTTGTTTCTTCTCATAAAACCAAATTGGATAAAATCATCAGGTTTTGTAAAAAACTTCAGATCTTTCTCATTTGCATAGTTTTTTCTAATTATGATGGATACGATTAAATTATTACTTATTACTTGCTCTAAGCTCATGAATTATACTTTTTCGATTTTTAAGTCGTGTTCCATCATTTTATGAACAAGTTTTTTTCCAAAGATTTTAGGATTAAATTTGATAATTTTTTTTGCTTTTTTGTTATCAGCTAATAATGGTGAAGTTTTGCTTGGTCTAATTAATTTTTTATTTATTTTTAAATAATTATCAGGATTTAATCCAACATAGTTGAAAGCCTCTTCCATAAACTCTTTAACAGAGTATGAGTGTCCGGTTCCTATAATGAAATTTTGTGATTGATTTAATTGTAAAATCTTATACGCAGCTTCCATATACTCCTTAGCATATCCCCAATCTATGATCGCACTAATATCACCCAATGAAAGTTCATTAGTTTTTTTATAATAAATCTTTGCCACTGTACTTGTAATTTTTCTAGAAACATATTCTGTTTGCCTTCTTGGGGACTCATGATTAAAAAAAATACCCGTTGAGCAGTATAAATTAAAAGTATTTCTGTAATAATTGACTGTATGGAAAGCTGAGACTTTACCAATAGCATAAATACTTTGCGGATTAAAAGCAGAACCTTCATTTAGGTATTTTGTTTTTGTAATTCCAAACATATTTGATGAACATGGTTGAAAATACTTAATGTCTGGCTTAATTGCTTTTATGGCTTCAAGAATTTTAACAACAGAACTAGATGTTATATCCATTGAATAACTAGGTATATCGTAGCTCCAACCTACATGATCTTGGTCAGCCTCATTGTAGATTTCATCAGGCTTAACATCTGTTATCACTCTATAAATAGAGTTAACGTCTAGTAAATCACCTTTTAATAGAAATAGTTGTTTGTTAAAGACTTTTTTATTATCTACTAAGTGGATAATATTTTCTAAATTACCTGTAGCAGACTTTCTAACAATACCATAAACCTTATATCCTTTTGATATCAAAATTTCAGCGAGGTAACTTCCGTCTTGGCCTGTTATTCCGAATATAATTGCTTTTTTTTTCATAGCTAAATAATTTTAAAATCTGGAAATGGTACAATAAACTTACCACCCCCTTTTCTCCAATCTTTTTCTCTTTCTAAAAATTCATCAAGAAAAGCCCAAGGAAGAACTAAGTAGTAATCTGGTTTCATTTTTCTAGATTCTTCTTCAGAAATAATTGGTATCCAGCTGCCAACTGTATATTTACCATATTTTTCAGGACTTCTCTCAGCAGCAAATGGAATAAGCTCATTAGACAGACTAAAATATTGAAGAATTGTATTACCTTTTGTTGAAGCTCCATATATATGAGTAACTTTTCCTTTTTTATTTTCATTTGAAATAAAATCACAAACTTTATCCTTACTACTATTAACATTAGCTATGAATTTTTTTAAATCTAAATCAGATGTATTTTCTTTGTATTCAATTGAACCAGAATTATATTTTCTAGCATAAATTCTATAGCTGCCTCCATTTATATTATTTTCAGTAATTTTATAAATCTCTAGCCCGTTTTTTTCATACATGAACTTTAAAGATTTATAGGAATAGAATTCTAAATGCTCATGACATATATTTCCTAAGTCATTTTTTTCTAACATACTAGACAAGCACATTAGTTGAGCAACAAAAATACCATCATCGTTGAGACTCTTACTTATATCTCCAATAAATTTGTTAGGATCCTCAAGATCATAAAACATACCAATAGCAGTGATGACTTTAGGTTTATGAAAATTATTAGCTAATAAAATATTATTTAACTTATCAAAACCCCAAAAATCATTAATTTGAAATTCACAATTAGCTTTTAAATCTTTTTGCAAATTAGTTGCTGGTTCGCAACCAATTCTAACTAGGTTTTTTTTACTAAAGGACTTAAGTAGAGTTCCATCGTTAGCACCAATATCTAAGACAATATCGTTATCATTTAGTAATATTTCACTATGGATATCTTGTACTAAGTTATCTAAATGCGAGATCATAGTTCCAGTAACACTGGATCTATACCAATAAAAACCGGAATATAGTAATTCTTGTGGTGCGGTATGTTTTAATTGAATTAGGTCACAATTATCGCATTTAGTTAATACTAGTGGAGCCTTAATATATTTACTGGGGTCAGTATCTATTGTAAAATTTGATACGAAAAGGTCACCAAAAGAATATATATCTTTTATATCTGTATTATCGCACAGTCTGCAATTTTTGATTTGATATGTCTGATTGTTCATTATTACTAATTGAAAATTAAAATTAACAACATATTTTTAAAAAACAATACAAAACTATGAGATATAATTATAATCAAAAACTTAAAATATTTAAGCCTGAATACCTGCATTATTTTCAAAATAGAAATAAAATACAGATATTTAAAAAACTACTAAGAAATTTAAAAATATTAAGTTTTGCTATATTTCATAAAAATAAAAAAGTAATTATTACAAAAGATGTGGTCTTAAGTTTTAATTTAAACATTCATAATCAAATGTTTAAAAGTATAAATTTAATATTTGATCCAAAAAAATATATATTTATTTCAGATGATAAAAATATTATTAAGGAATTAGAAAAAAATAATTTTGAATGCATTAATACAAACAATTTGTGGAAATTAAACTATAGCGAACTGTTAAAAGTTATATTTAATTTTTTATTATTTTTGATAAAATTAATTATTGTAAAAAAAAAAAATAAAGAATTATTTTACTATTTGATCAATTCAGATTTATTTGACAAAATTATTTCTATTAAAAAAAACATCGTATTTTCTAATAATATAAAAATAATTAATTTTGATGATGCTGATATAAAAACTCGAATTATAAATTTATATATATTTAATAAAAATGAAACTTATTCAATACAGCAAGGATTAATATTAGATAACTCAATAGAATATTTGTATCCAATAAGTAAAAATTTTATAGTTTATGGGGATTACTTTAAGGAAAAATTAATTAAGAATTTTAACTTAAAAAGAAATATTATATCGGTCGGAGTTTTTGAATTAATACATTTATACAATCATAATTTAAAAAAAGAACATATAGATAGTTTTTTATATATATCTCAACCCTATGTAAGTTCACTGTTTAAAAGTTTTTATGAGAAAATTATTTACGATTTATTAGTATCAAAAATCTTTAAAAATAAATTAATATATAAAAAATATCATCCTTTTGAAGGTAGTTTCACCAAATTTATTAATAAATGCTTTTGTCGTAATTTTAAGAATGCTGACGGAAATATAATTCAAATGATATTTTTAAGTAAAAATATTATTACATTAAGTTCTACTGCTGCCTTTTATAGTCTATTATTTGATAAAAATGTGATCATTGTGAAAAAAGATGGCCTTAAATCACTTTTTTTTGAATTCGAACACCTAAATTTATTTACTTACTTAGATGAAACAAATTATAAGAATTATTCCAATTTTAGAAAAAAAAGACCAAATAAAGAACAAATTAACTATCTTTTTAGTGGTAAGTTAAAAGAACAGTATATAAATTACATGAAGATTCTATCATGAAAAAAATTGCTCTAATATTTGGAATCACAGGTCAAGATGGTAGCTATCTAGCTGAACTTCTTTTAGATAAAAAATACATAGTACACGGGATAAGAAGAAGGTCTTCTTCGTTTAATTCTTCTCGGATTGAACATCTATATAAAAATCCTTATGAAAATAAAACTAATTTTTTTCTACATTATGGAGATGTTAATGATAGCTCTTCAATTAAATATTTGATTAACCTAATTAAGCCAAATGAGATTTATAACTTTGCAGCACAAAGTCACGTTCATATTTCTTTTGAAATTCCTGAGTCATCTAGTGAAGTTAATGGAATGAGCGTTTTAAAAATATTAGAAGCCATAAGGAGTTCAGATAGAAAAATTAAATTTTATCAAGCATCTACATCAGAAATGTTTGGTAATTCAGGACTAAAATCTCAAAACGAATTAACAGTTTTACAACCAGTTTCGCCTTATGCAGCGGCTAAATTATATGCACACTGGATAACAACAATATATAGGGAATCATATAAACTTTATGCAGTTAGTGGTATCTTATTTAACCATGAGTCACCAAGAAGAGGTGAAAATTTTGTATCAAGAAAAATAACAATAGGCTTAGGTAAAATTCTAAATGGAACACAAAGTTTAATACTTTTGGGGAATATTGATAGTAAAAGAGATTGGGGTCACGCAAAAGATTATGTGGTGGGAATTTGGAAAATGCTTCAAAGTAAAAAACCTGAAAATTTAGTACTCTCAACAGGTGAAACTAAGTCTGTTAGGGACTTTGTAGAAGAGTCTTTTAATGTTGTGGGTATTAAAATTAAATGGAAGGGATCTGGTTTGAAAGAAGTAGGATATGTAAGCTCTATAAAAAAGAATATTTTATTAAAATATTCTAAAAAAGAGTTTAAAATTGGAACTAAATTTATAAAAATTAGTAAACACTTCTATAGGCCTATTGAATTAAGCTACTTAAAAGGAGATTCTAGTCTTGCTATGAAGAAAATTAAATGGAAAGCTAAAATTAGTTTTAAAGAACTAGTAAAAGAAATGGTCGAGAATGATATCATCACATAATTTTAAATATAAAATTAAAGAACATTTAAAAATAAATATACTATTAATTGTTGTTTATATAATAGGGTCTATTTATTTAATTCAAAAAGATTTAAATTTTAAAAGCGCTAAATATGTACTAGAAGTTAGAAATAATTTAAAACTGAGTGAGACACAAAAGGGATATTCAAGCATTTATTTAGAAGGTTTAGCAGTAAAATATGCTGAAGATGATAATAACCTTTTGTCAGAAAGAATGAGATTAATACAACCATTAGGTAATACATTAAATCAAAACGACATAATCAAAGAAATTTTTTCTTTATTACTTGATAAAGAAGAATTTTATATTCTTTTAAAAAAAGATAAAAATTTGAGCAGATTAATAAAACAAAATACATTAGCCATGTATCCTCTTTATAAAGAAAAAGGAATTAGTTTGTATGATGCTTTTAATACAAAAGTTATAAGTGTAAGTAGTGAAAGAGGTGTTCTTACATTTATAGGTAAAGGTGAAATTGAAGTAATGGAAATGACTTATTCGTATGCTAATTATTACGCTTATTTATTTTCAAATTATTTAAAGAGTAATTATGAAATAGTTTTTGACCCTAATAGTAATTTTAATAAATTAGGTAAAGATATTTTTTATCATGTTCCTTTAAATGAATTAAAAAGTAGAAGTATATATTTTTCTAGCTTTAGTTATTATGTAATACTAACTATAATTTATTTTATTTTCTTGGTTGTTTGTAATTATATTTATAGTTTCAGAAATATAACTAAAGAAAATAAAAAAACGTAAAGAATAAAATTTTGCCTATAAGAAATTTCTCTTATTTGTTTCTATTATTTTTGCTAATATCTTACAATCCAATATACATTTATATTTGCCTAATATCTCAGTTTCAAACGGGAGGTTTATTTAGAATAATAATGGGAATAACATCCATCCTCTTGTTTTTTTTATTATATCTAGATCAAATCATAAGAAATAAAAAAATCTACTTAATAGATATTGAGTTCATAACAATAAGTATGCTTATATTAATGGCTGTAAATTTTATAACTTTATTTACATCAATAAATGTTCAAAATTTAGAAATAATTGGAACAGATTTTTTTCCAATTTTTATGCTAACGGCATCTTTCATAACATTTACATTATTAATTCAGATAAAAGAAGATAATTTTTATTTATTATATTACTCTATTATAGTCTGGTCATTAATTATTATTTATTTTGATAGTATTCACTTAATAATAAGCCAATTTATTAATTACAACTATGCAAGAATGCATTCGATTGGAGATTTTAAAATTAATAGATTGCCAGATTTATTCTACCCTGTACTGATAGGATTTTTATCTCCATTAATCAACACCGATAATAAATTTTTAAAAATTGTAATATTATTTACAATTATAATAGGTTTTATGATTGGAATTATATCGCTATGGAAAACATTAATGCTTTCATCAATATTAGGCTTACTATTAATACTAATATTAGAAATAAAATCGTTATACAAAGTATTCAAAGTAGTATTCAAAGAATATAAATATTATTTAATAATATTAATATCTATACTCATATTAATTTTAGTTCAGTATTATCAAGTATATCGAGAAACTATAAATACATTTTGGGTAATATTTGAACAAAGAATAATAACCTCATTAAACTTTAATGAAAGTGCTAGTAGAACATTCACAACAAGAATAACTGACTGGATAGACACAACAACTTTATTTATATCAAACTTTCCTTTAGGGGATGGATTTGGACAGAAAGTATTAGGTCGGACTAATAATGAGGTATTTTATTTAGCAGATACAAGTAATTACTTCTTAAGAATTTTAGGATACTACGGTCTAATTGGGATTATCTATCCAATTTTATTAGTTCATGTAATATTTATATCATTAATTAATTCAATTAAGACTCAAAAAAAACAAGATAAAAGAATTATGAATTCTATTTTCATATCATCTATATGCACACTTCCAATTTTAATAGCTTTTCCATCTTTAGTTTACTTTCCAGTATCAATGCTTTTAGGTTTTAATAGTGCTTTTTTGTACACTTTTAATAAGAAACCAAGATTTTTTTTATTAAAATAATGGTTTTGCTATAATACAAAAAGCAAATAAACAAAATATTAATTAAATTTAATAAAACAAAAATAATATTATAAGAAAACATTAAAGATAAAAATATCATGCTAAAAATAATATAAGTTAAATTATAAATAAACTTACTATCATATATAAAATTATTACTGAATATATTTTGAGTAATAAAAAAGATTAAACATAAAATTAAATTATAAAATAATGAAAAATAACAAAATGAATTAATAGTAGTTATATAGCCATGATCAAGCAAAAAGTAGATAGATAAAAATTTAATAATTATTAAAAACAAATTCAATAATACCGTTTTATTTAGAATATTTTCACCAATACTTAATATTTGAGATATATTAAAAAAAAATAATAGAGATAATGAACTCAAAATTATTGAGAAGATATTTTTTGATTCAGTAAAAATAGGTAGAAAATTTAGAATTACAATATTAAATCCAATTATTATAAAAAAATTTAATATTAAAAAAATAATACCAATTATAAATATAGTATTTATTAAAATTTTTTTATTTAATTTATTAAAATCTCTTAAGGATTTATTGATTATAACATTTGAAATTGAATTAGGAATCATAAACAAAGAAACTGAAAAAACGGATGCAAAATTAAAAATATTAACAACATTTTCATCAAAGTAATTATTAATAAAAAATCTATCTAATGTAAGAAGCATTAAAAAAATAAAACTATTAATGGTCAAAACAGATCCTTTTCTTAATAATGAATAAATAATTTTATTAGAAAATAAAGAAAATTTAAAAAATTTAATATTTTTTAAAATTGAATAGGCAAAACCTAATGATAAACCGATAAATATACTATATGAGATTGATATATAATTAAATTCAATAAACTTAATTTTCCATGTGAATAAAATTAAAATAATTGAAAACAAAACACTAAAAAATTGACAGAAAATTAATTCTTTAAATTTATCATCTAATCTCAATAAAAGTGCGATATAGTTTGTATAAGTATTTACGATTAATGAAAAAATAATTATTAATTTAATATAAGGAGTTGATGATATATAATCGAAAAAAATACTTATAAGAATAATAAAAATAACTAACTGGAGTGTAATAAAAGCAAAAGTGCTTGTAATTATTTCTTTTATTTTATCATTTTCATTTGTTCCCTGCTTTTCTAATGACTTTATTAGTGCTCCATTATTTATACCTAAATCTGCATTATTTGCATATTGAGTTTGAGTGTTAACTAATACCCAATTATTATAAGAGTCAAAATTAATTAATTTAGCAATTAGTATATTTCTAATAAACGATAGTGCACTTATAAATAAATTTCCAAAATATGTATAAGATATATTTGACTTAAGTAATTTATTTAACAAATTGATTAATTAATATACAGATTCTTTTGATTTCAGACTCTTTAATATTATAACTTGAAGGGAGACTTATACCTCTATAAGAAATATTATTTGCTTTAGTTAAGTCTCTACTTAATTTATATTTTTTATATATAGGTTGATCACTTAGAGGATAAAAAATTAGTCTAGTTTCAATATTAGCATTTTTTAAAAATAACAATAAAGCATCTCTCAAAATTGTATCTTTTTTTAAATTATTAAATTTATTAATTAATATTGTGTAAATCCAATATGTAAATATAGTTTTTTTATTATTTTGAGGTTCTGGATGTAATTGTATATAAGAATTTTTAGAAAGATATTTCTTATACCACTTGTTAACCTTAGTTCTGTAATTTAAAAAAGTAGTAATTCTTTCCATTTGTGCACAGCCAATTGCAGCCTGTATATTGGTTAATCTATAATTGTTACCGATGTTGGTATGCCAATATCTTTTAGATTTATCCATACCGTGATCTCTAATACTTTTAGCTAAAATATAATTATTTTTATTTTTAAACATCGTCATGCCACCTTCACCAGTAGTAATCAATTTATTTGAAAAAAAACTAAAAATAGAAATATCACCCATAGTTCCAACTTTTTTGTTGTTAATTTTACCACCTAGAGCCTCAGCACAATCTTCAATTAATTTAATTTTATTTCTTTTACAAAAAGAATAAAAAACAGATAGATCTTTAGAAATGCCATAAAGATGAACAAATATAACTGCTTTTGTATTAGAGGGAATATTTTTTTTAATTTGCATTATATCTAATAACCAATCATCAGCATTAACATCCATTATTATAGGTTTGTGACCACAATTTATAACAGCATTAATAACGGCAGCAAAAGTAAGATTTGGAACAATAATTTTAGAATTTTTTGGTAGTGAAAGTGATTTTATTGCTAACTCTAAAGCAGAAGTACCACTAGAAGTAGCAAGAGAGTATTTTAAATTATGAAATTTTGAAAATTTATTTTCTAACTTTAAAACATAGCTACCTTGTGAAGAAATCCAATTAGTTTCAATACAATTTAAGATGTATTTTAATTCATTACCTCTTATATTAGGTTGCATTACAGGTATCCTGTCAGAGTTAGTTACAATTTGTTTTAATTTAGAATTTTCTAGAATAGGTAAAAACTTAATTTTTTTTAGAAGTAATTGATGTTTTTTTAAATTATTAATTTTTTCTAAATCAATAAAGAAAAAATTTTTATTAATATATTTTTTAATATCAACATTTAATGATATTTTTTTTAAAATTAATCTTCTTATGTCGCCTTCTGTGAGAATTCCCAACACTTTTTGATCTAGATTCTCAAATATAATGTATCCAATTGGGTTTAAATTTAAAACTTTAAGAGCATCTAAAATTGTAAATTTACTATTATTTATTTTTATTTTATTCATATCCATTTTTTTAAAAGTAATACCTGATCTTTAATTTCATCTAATTCTAAATTAAAAACTTCAAGGCTAACGTATTTTAAGTTTTTAAGATACGGTAGTTTTTTTAAGAACCAACTTTGAGAATTAATTTTTTTATTATTATCAATGAGGTCACTGGATTCAGATAAATGAGCACCTGTAATATATGGCATTAAATCACTTAAAAAACTATCTTTATTAAATTTTAAAACCTTAGAACTAATATTTAAATGGGCAAAATCAACCAATATTGAATAATTGTTTTTAATAAATTTATTATTAAAAATATAATTAAAATCATCAGAACCAGTACAAGTAAATAATTTTGATAATTTATTTAATGGCATGTTATGGACATTAGAGCAAACATTGTTTTCAAACAATAAATTAACGTTAGATTTAACAATGTTATTTTTAAAATGTGCTAATTTTGTAAGTGAATTTATAAAGATATTTAAAATTAAATCGCGATCAAATATTTTGTTACTAGGAAAACTTTTACTTAATTTTAAATAATGAGGATCTACACAAAAAGGTGTATGAAAACTGTAATGTGAGAGGTTAAGTTCTGTTGAAAGACTAATACTTTTCTTACAATGATTAAGACTTTTAGAAAGTACTTCTTTATTAGGTGAACCTAGATTAACTACAAAAGGATTTATTGGTATAGGGAAATAGTTATGAAATATGACTTCCACATTATTAGAAATTCTAACTAATTGTGATTTAGTATTTTTTGTGTAGGTTAATCCACCAGATATTTCTAAATTAATACAAGTTTTATTTGCAAAATCAATTAACTCTTTAAGTGATTCAGTTTTATAGGCATTAGAAGATACAAAAATCTTTATTTTTTTTTTCATATAGTTACTTTAAGTCTTTAAAACTAATAGGTGAATTATTAGAAATGTTTTTTATTAATTTTTTGCCTATAATCTGCTTATAATCAGAAGCCTTAACACCAACACCACCAGTCCTTTTAAAAACTAAATCATTGGCACTAATTTTAGATCCTGCAGAGATGTTGTTATTTGATACTACATATTTCTGCATACGTAACTGATTATTTACTTCAGACTTTGTAATGATTTTATCATAACTACCCATTAGCACTTCAACTCTTCTTATTTCATTAACTAACAATTTAAATTCTTTAGGTATCAATGAGGACTTATGATCAGGTCCAGATGATTTTTTATCTAATGTAAAATGTTTTTCTATTACCTTTGCCCCACATGCAATTGCATAAGGAGAGGCTCCTATACCAGGGGTATGATCTGAAAATCCAACTAAACAATTAAATTTACTTTTGTAAGTGTTAATAACATTTAAGTTAATTTGCGATTCAATAGAAGGATATTCAGAGGTACATTGTAATATTACTAAATTCTTATTATATTTATGAATAGTCTTAACACCTTCAATAATATCATTCATGTTAGTCATTCCCGTCGAATATATTATTGGTAGATTATATTTGGAAACATTCTTTATAAATGAATAGTTATTAGTATCTGTTGAGGCTATTTTGATTGCAGCTGATTTTAATTTAACAATGTCAATTAATGATTTCTCATCGTAAGGAGTAATGATAAAAATAATATTAATTTTTTCGCAATATTGACGAATTTTATCAAGTGATTCAAAACTGATTTCTAGTGATTTAAGCATTTCAAATTGAGACTGATTAATTTTGTGATTTTTAATTTGATAATTAGCTTTTTTTACATTTTTTAAAATTAAATTATCAGCTTTAAATAATTGAAATTTAACAGCATCAGCACCGCACTTTTTAGATTCATCAATAAGTTTGAGTGCTTTGTTCAATGAACCATTGTGATTTACACCAATTTCAGAAATAATAAAAGTTTTAGATCTGCTAGATATAGACAATTTGCCTATACGAATTTCATTATTAAATTTCATATTAGAATAAATTAGTTTTATATTATAATGAAATGTTTGTAAAAACCTTTTTAAAATCGTCATCTAGGTCAAAACTAAAAAAAATTTTTGGATTTTTTTTATTACTAAACCCCTACCTTTATTGGAAGTACATTGACTTAGAATCAAAAAAAAAAAAATTTGATTTTTTAATACAAGATAAATTTTTAATAAAAACTCTGCATGAATTAGAAGACATAAATACTATATTTGAATTTGGATGTGGTTTTGGAGATAGATTATATAATATAAAAAAAGAATTTGGTATTGATTTAACCTTAGATGGATTTGATATTAATCAAAAAAGAATTCAAAAAGGCTCAGAGTTACTTTTAAATAATAATATTGATGGAATTCTTTTATCAACAAAAGAGAATAAGAATAAATATGATATTGTATTTACATCAATGACACTAATTTATTTTAATGAAAAACAAATTATTGAAATATTAAAAAAACTAATTAATAAAACTAATAAATATTTAATACTTCAAGAAGTTTGTTCTTTTTCAAAGATGCATAAGTCTACATTATTTGCACATAATTATTTTGAAATATTAAAAAAACTAGATTTAAAAAATTTTAAGTTTGATAAAATCCCAAATCCTAATTGGGAAAGAGGCAAAGATGTCTACGGCGTTAATATAATTATATCTCTTTAAGGTTATAGATATTTTTCACCTAATATTCTTTTTTTATATAATTTTGCAGGGTTTCCAAAATAAATATTATTTTTAGTTAGATTTTTACTTACATAAGAATTTGAACCTACTATTACATTTTCTTCAATTACAATATTATTTTTTATAACAGTAGCTAAAGCTAAATGTGAGAATTTACCAATTTTTACATTTCCACCAGTTATTGAATTTCCAGCAAGGCTACAAAAATCATCAATAAAATTATCATGATCGACACTTGTATTTAGATTTATTATACTGAAATTACCAATTTTTGTGGAAGATTGTATAATGGTTCCTGCAGCTATATAACAACCAAAACCAACACTAGAACTTTTTTTTATTACTGCAGTACTATCTATTATAGTTAGTGGTATTAAATTTTTGATATTTAAATTAACAATTTCTTTATACACTTTACTTCTTATAAAGTTGTCGCCTATAGCTACATGAAAATATAAATTTTCTACTTTTTTTGCTATATTTGGAATATCATTTATAGATCCTATTATCTTTGTACCATGGAAAGGATCGCCAATTTTTTTATATTCGTCGATAACTCCTACTATTTCGTGTGTATCTTCACTTTCTAAGAGAGTATCTATAATCTCTTTAGAAAGGCCACCCGAAGCTATAATAATAGTTAGTTTTTTATAAAGTCCAGCCATCATCAACTATTAAATTATGTCCATTAATAAACTTAGAGTTATCACTTAATAAGAATATCAGAGCCCCTGTTATATCATTAGAATCTAATAATCCTTTGCTTAAAGATTTTTTTTTATAAGAGGATTGAAATTTTTTTGATTGCTCATCAAGTATTCCACCAGGGCTAATTGTGTTACTTCTGATATTTAGATTTTTAGAATATCTAGCTATATATTTTGAGATAGAAATAATAGCGGATTTTATAGCAGAGTATTCAATAGGTGAAATATAATTATCTTCATAAATTTTAAAATCCGGATTAGAAAATCCATATATTGAGGATATAAATATTAAGTTACCAAACTTTTGAGCTTTAAAAAAATTAAAGAAAATTTTTGCGAATAAAATAGATCCCCCTAATTGTTTATCTAGGTTTTTTTTTAAAGATTTTTCATTTAAGAGCTCTAATTTTAAACCCCAATCATTAGTTCTTGGGTATGCACATTGAATAGCAGCATCAATTTTATTAAAAATTTTTTTAGCATACAGTGATAATTCTAATAGACTTTTTTCACTACTAATATCACATTTTTTAAATAAAATTTTATCTTTACCGTATTTCTTCTGTAAAATTTTAATTTTTGAAAAATAAATATCTCCTATGAGAACTTGACCATTATTTTTAACAATATTTTCTACAAAGCTACTGCCAAGTCGGCCATTTCCACCTAAAATTATAATTTTTTTATTTTTTAACATTTTTATATAAATTTTTGGCAACTAATAAATCTAAACTATCGTCAATATCAATTGCTCTTTCCTTAGGTATTAAAACACCGTCAACCGTGCCGTCCCATATAGAATGATTATTTAGTATAAAATCAGGCGATGAAACATATGCAACAGTAGTCATATCATAAACAATTGGTGCTTGTTGTCTTCTAAATATTTTTTTTTTATTTCCATTAACCAAACTTAAATGAGATTTTTTATTTCTTAAGATCATATTGAACCATGGATTAGAATGAGCTTGCTTATAAGTAATAACTGTTTGAGACTTTTTTTTATTAAATAAGGTGAGGCACTTAAGGATATCACTCTTGCTTCTAAGAGGAGCCGTAGCGGGTAAACTTAAAAATGTATTGAATTTTCCATATTCTTTATATGCTATTTTAACAGCATGCTGCCAAGCCAACCATTCTGAGGATATATCCTTAGAAAGACTATTTGGTCTTATAATTTTGTTAACTTTATACTTATCCGCGATTGTAAGAATATCTTTACTGTCAGAAGAGATAAAAATCTCATCAATATGGCGATTTATGCTCTTAGCCATTAAAATTGAGTGTTCAACTAGAGAGTACTTACCTATTTTTTGAATATTCTTATTAATAATACCCTTTGATCCACCTCTGGCAAAAATGAAACAAAAGGTTCTCATATGATATCTATTACCTTTTTAAGTGAGCTTGACTTATTTGCTTTATCAATAATGTTCATTGTATCAAAGGAAGAATATAGAGACATATTACTATTTTTTGATTTTTTAATACAATTAAAAAAATATTTTATTTCATCGATAAAAAGCTGGTCATAATTATATTTTATATTTGAAGATTTTGTTTTTTTAACTTCGTGAAGTTCATATTTATTTTCTATCAAGTCAATTAAAACACTGGCTTTTTGAAAATTTACAATAATAAACCTTTTGCTAAAATGTGAATGAAAATTAAGACTTATAGAACATATAAAGTTTTTTTTTATCAAATTAATATTCGAAATATCATCAACATTAACTTTAAGTGATTTAGTATTTTTTGAAATAGCTGAAACTTTATCAAAAGGACCAAAAAGCCAGTTAGCATAATCTATTTCATGACTTAGTTCTAAGGTAACACCACCCCCTAATTGTTTTGATGCAGAAACAGTTTTAGAGTAATCTCTCCCCTCTCTCCATTTTGGTAAATAAGAAGAGCAATCAATTTTTGATGAGACTAAGTTTCCATACTTTCTAGCTTTTATTTCATTCCTTAACTTAATTAAAGCTGGATGAAATTTGAATTGATAACCAATTTGAATAATATTTTTAGAAAATCTAGCATGACTAAGAAACTTATTACAATTTGCTAAGTTATCAGAAAGAGGTTTTTCAATAAATAAATTATTACCTTTTTTTAGAAAATCTAAAGAAGTTTGAATATGAGACGATGCAGGTCCGCAAATAAATATTGCATAAAATGAAAGAGATAATACATCAGAAATTGTATGATATATGTTATCAACTAGTTTCTCTTCGTCGTAAGTGCCATTAGAAGATTTACTTAGTAGAGATATTGTTGAATTTGGGAAAAGAAACTTAATGTTTCTAATATGCCTTCTTCCTATACTTCCAATACCTATAACTAAAATTTTTTTTGTCATCTGTTATAAATTAATAACATAAAATGTCGAATAACTCATTAATATAGGAAATTTAATTTTGGAAATAGTACTTTAATTAATGACTATATTTAAAAATATATATAGGTTATTTTGATGATTAAATTTAATAAAATATTAAAAATTAATAAACCATGGGGAAATGAAAAAATAGTTTTTAGTAAAGCTAATAATTCTATCAAAGGAACATTAAAGATAATTACTATAAAAAAAGGTAAGGCCTGTAGTCTCCAATATCATAATAAAAAAGTTGAAAATATTTTTATAATCAGTGGAGATGCACATCTTTATTATTTTGATAAAGATATTAATAAAAAAATGGTATCAACCCCAAAAGAACGTGATCAAAAAATAATTAATAAAATAATTTTAAAAAGAAAAATTAAAAAAGATGACAACTTTTTTATAAAGAACAAAACCATACATAAAATTGAAGCATTAAGCGATTTAGTATTCGCTGAAATTTCATCAAATCATCTTAAAGACGTTGTAAGGATAAATGACGAATATGGTAGGAGATAAAAAAACTTTTCTTTTAGATGTAGATGGAGTGTTAACCACTGGTAAGTTTTTATATTCAATTGAAGGGAAAATATACAAAGAATTTGGCCCTCATGATCATGACGGTTTGAAATTATTAAAAAATTTAATTAATATTAAGTTTATTACGTGTGATAAAATTGGATTTGAGATATCAAAAAAAAGAATTACTGAAGATATGGGATTTGATCTAGTCCAAACATCTGAGGATTTAAAGTATGAATATATCACTAATAATTTTAAAGAAAAAAATCTTATCTACATGGGTGATGGTATTAGTGATGTTGATCCTGCTAAATACGCTACCTATTCTATAGCACCTAATAATGCAAGAAGTGAAATGTTGGAAGTTGTTAATTATATTACTGAGAGTAAAAGTGCTGAAGGAGCTGTCTTAGATGCATGCCAACATATTATAAAACTCAAATTATATGAATAAAAATAATTTATTTCTGTGTGTTGGCCCTACTACGAAGAATGCAATTAATATTGTAAGTGACTATGCATTGAAAAACAAATTTCATATATCTTTAATTACAACGAGAAATCAAATAGAAACAAACTCTTTAGGAAAAGGTTACGTTAACAATTTTAATACTGATACCTTTGTTAAATTTATAACAAATAAAAAAAATAAATATTTATCATTATCAAGAGATCATTGTGGACCATATATAAAAAATACAAATAATTTAAGTCTAAGAGAGGAGATAAATATAACAAAAAAAGTAATAGAAGATGATATAAAAAACAATTTCAAGTTTTTACATTTAGATGTAGCTGAATGTCCTAGTAAAAAAAAAATTGATATATTAAATGAACTTATTGAATTTTCATCTGAAGTAAAAAAAAAATTAGCTAAAAAAACTAAGTTAGAAATAGGCCATGAAAGACACGGCTATAAAAGCAGCTATGATCAATGTAAAAAGAATCTAAGTAATATTGATTTAACAAATGTAGAATTTTATGCACTTGGAACAGGAAGCTATGTTAAAGAAAACTTTCAAAAAGGTAGTTTTAATTACTTAGAATGTAAAAAGATCTCTGATTATCTAAATAAAAAAAATATTTTAATTAAAGACCATAATGCCGACTATTTAAATATAGATTCTATATATACAAGATTAATAAATGGAGTAGGCGCTTTGAATATACAACCAAATATTGCCTATGTTGAAAACACAATAATTTTAAATATGACTAAAAAATTTTTAAAGTACAAAAACTATATTCAACTCATTAATGAAGTTGATAAAGAGGGTAGTTGGAAAAAATGGACTACAAAAAAACATAATAAAGAATTAAAGTTTTTACTTGCAGGACATTATATACAGAATACAGAAATTTATAAAAACACTTTTAGAATATTAAAAGAAAGGTATGATGTTGATAAATTAATTAAGAACAATATACATATAGTTCTCAATAAATATAAATACACATATGATAGTCTTTATACCAAGCGCAGGACAAGGAACTAGAGTAAAAAATTATTCTAAATCTTTAAATAAAACGCTTATAAAATATGAGGATAAAGCCATAATATCTCATATAATTGACTATTATCCAAAAGAATATCAATTTGTTATAGGATTAGGACATGAAGGACAAAAACTAAAAGATTATATAGAACTAGCTCACCCTGGAAAAAAAATAAAATTTTATTTTGTTAGCGATTACACTACAAAGAATTCAGGATTATCATTAACCATAAAAGAAGGTATGAAATATTTGAATAAACCATTTATATTTCATGCAAATGACACTTATATAAAAGGAAAATTTTTAGAACTAAAGATTAATAAAAATAAAAATATAATTTTTGTAAACAAAAATAAAAATTACAAAGATTACAGATCAGTTACAATAGATAGTAATAATAGAATTACTAATATTTATGATAAAGAAAATAATAAAGTAAGTAATAAAGTAAGTAATAAAAATAGATATTCATACGTTGGGATTACGCAAGTGAATGATTATAAAATTTTTAAAAAAAATATAGGAAAATCTCATAAAGGGCTTGGCGAATTTAAATTTATAGAAGAATATAAAAACTTGATAAGTGCTAAAATTGTTGATGACTGGATAGATTTTGGTAGTGAAAATACTCTTAAGAAAATAATAAAAAAAGACCCCTATTTAGATAAAAATAATGAGGAGATTTTTTTTAATAATAATATAGTTTTGAAATATGATGACGATACTAATAAAATAAAAAATAGAATTATTAGGTCAAAATATTTAAAAAAAATAATTCCAAAAGAAATTAAACATAAAAATAATTTTATGTCATATAAATATATTAAAGGTGGATTATTGTCACAAGACTACTCTAAGTTTAAAAAGTTTATAGAATGGACTGAAAAAAATTTATGGAAAAAAATCAAATTAAAAAATAAAGAAGAAATTAGTTTTCAAAATGACTGTAAGGAATTTTATAAAGACAAGACTTTTAAAAGATTAAAAATGTATTCAAATAAATTAATGAAACTAGATAAAATTAAGAAAATAAATAATAGAGAAATTTATGGGATAAAATTTATGTTAAATCAAATTAAATGGGATAAATTATCAAAGGGTATCGCTGGTATTAATCATGGGGATTTGCATGGTTCGAATATAGTTTTTAATAATAAAAATTTTTATTTATTAGATTGGAGAGAATCTTTTAATAACAACGTGAAGTATGGGGATATTTATTACGATTTAGCTAAAATAAAGCATGGATTAATTGTAAATCATGAATATGTACAAATGGATAAATTTGAAATTAAAACAAACAAAAATTTAGCAAGAATAGATATAGCTAAAAACATAAAAATGACAGATGCGATAAAATTTTATGATAAATATCTCAAAATAAATAACTATAGCTTCTATAATGTAGATTTTTTAACTTCACTGATTTTTATAAATATAGCACCTCTACATCAAGGTAGGTATTCTGAGTATTTATTTCTACTAGGTAAATATAAACTATCTGAATGCTTGGAAATATATGGTAAATAATAAAACTACGATCATAATATTAGTATACAACTCATTTGAAAACTTAAAAAACTGCATATTAGAAATAAATGAAATTATTACAAATCATTCTGAAATTAAAAATATATTATTTGTAGATAATAAAAGCACAGATAATTCATTAAAATTTATTATAAATAATAAACATTTAATAAATTGTCAAAATACATACATAATATCTAACAAGAACAATTATGGTATGGGTGGATCGCAAAAAATTGCTTTTGATTACTGCATTAACAATTTTGATCAAAATAAAGTTTGTGTTTTGCACTCAAGCGGTAGAACAAATATCTTTAAATTATATAATGAATTAGTTAAAGCAATATCAAGTAATGATATAGCATTAATGTCTAGATATCACAGGGACTCAAAACTTGATAATTATTCACTTATAAGAAATTTAGGTAACAAATTATTCAATTTAATTGTAAAAATTTTTACAGGAAAGAAGATTTTAGACCATGGTTCCGGTATTTTTTTAATATCTACAAAACTTTTAAAAAAAACAAACTACAATGATCTATCTAATAGCTCAGATTTTAATCCACAAATGAATATATCAGTTTTTAATATTACAAATAAAATAGGATATTCACCCGTTGTATGGTCAGAAGGAACTGTAAAGTCACATTTGAACATTTATATCTATGCAATTAAATTATTTATAAGTTTACTAACTTTTTATTTGAATACAAAAATTTTTAATAAGAGAAGTTTCTCATTTAAACAAAAAAATGATCATTTTGAGTATGATGTTTTTAAATAAGCATAATTAATAATAGATATACTTAAATACTATATTAAAAAATATTTTTCTTATTCATCTTTCTTATAAAATAAGATTATTTTTAGATCTTAACTTTGAAAATAATATTAAATAATTAAATATATAAAAAAATATTAAAATTTTTATATAGGTGCCCGTCTTTGTGAATCAATAAATAGTTTTCGATTTGTTATTTAAAATATTGAAGCTTATTTTTTCGAACAAAACTATAAAATATAAATAAATCAAAAACTTACAGCACTAGATAAAGCATCAATCAAAGAATTTAATTTTTAAAAATCAAATTTATATTGCGTAGTTAAGTAAATTAGCCAAGAAAAACTATCTCATACCAAATTTTAATTTTAATATAACTGAAGAAACAAAGTCGTTAATAGTATTTAAAAATATACAATTAACAATTGTAGGAACAAATACTAAAAAATTTTTATTTTATTAATTTTTATGGTCTTTGATCTCATTCTAATTATTTAGCTAATTTATTAACTTATAATGACATTTTTTTTTGAATTTTATAAAATGCCCAAAAGCAAGTAAAAGACAAAGGAGTTAAGAGTATTTTAGAATATTCTGGACTTATAAAATCTTGTAAAAGAAAGATTAACTTAGCTATTCCAAATGACACTATTAAATTAAATATTATAAAAGCAAAAAGACTCTTAGCAAAGTTTGACAGGTTATAATAGGTTTTAAAAACATAAATTTTAGCAAGAGCATGATCTATAAGAACTGCTGTACTAGTTGAAATCAAATTTGCATATATTATTCCTATGATGTTGAAACTTGATAAAAATATTATATAATCAGCTAAAAAGCAAATTACAGACACAATTAATAATTTAAAATATGTTGTATTAATAATTTTGCTTAAACGCTTGTTTGATATTAACATTATATTTTTTAAATTAATTAATGACACATTTTAGCATACAAAAAAAATATTTCTTTTTCATTTTAATAACATTTATAACTGTTTTTATTCATATTTTTTCAATCATAGACTCAAATAAAAATCGAGATCTAATATGGGAACCTGATGACACATATCATGAAATAATTAAATCTTCTAATTTTATAAATTGCTTAGATAAAAAATGTATCGGTCTTCAAAATTTATCGAATTATATTGACGATCAATATCAAGAAGGTAAAGAAAGTATTAAAGAAATACTAAACCATCATATATCTTTCGAATACCATCTAATAAAAAGTCTTATATTAGGTTTCTTTAACTTTATATTTGATGATTGGGAAAAATCTCATCTTGTCACCACATTAATTACAACTTCACTTCTGGTAATAATTATCAATACTACGATACTTATTTTATTTAAAATTGATGTAGCTCTTATTTCATCTATAGTTTTAATGCCATTCATAAGTATGAAATTTGGCTACCATTTCTCTCAAGGATCTGATGAATTAGCATCTGTTTTTGGATTGATACTTATTTATCTAGTTAATAAAAAACAATCGCATTTTTTTATCTTATATTATGTATTTGCTTTACTAAGTATTTTATCACATCCAATTGGATTGTTTATGGTTCTATTTTCAGTGTTATATCATTTTTTTTATTTCAAAAAAATTAATATAGATTTTCTGATTAGATTGATTTCGATACCTATTTTATTTTCAATAATTTATTTTTTAGAGATAAGATATTATGATAGTAATACAAACCTAATTAACGTATATAACCAGTTTAATTTTAGTATTAATTCTTTTTTAGAAATAATTAAAAGTAATATTATTGAAAATCTTTTCTTAATTTATGATTTGAATTCGCTTTTAAGTTTAATTATTTACCCAATATTCATTTTTATATACTTCAAAAATATTAGAGTAATAACAAATAAATATTATAATTTATTGCCTTTATTGTTATCTATTTTGATAATTTTTTGTTTATCTTTAATTCATACACAGCCTCATGCATCAATTATTATTAGAATGCAGCAGTTTATTTTAATTTCTATAGTTCCTTTTATCTCAATTATTTTTTTAGAGTTATTTAATGATAAAAATATTCTTAATTTAAAATTAAAATACTTTGTAATATTCTTAACATCATTTTTATTTTTATTAAGTTCTTTTAATAATTTTAATAATTTATTTGCATCAATAAAAAGTAATCAAGAAACATTACATTTAGACATTAAAGATAAAGAAATAGCAAAATATTTTAATAATAAAGAGATATTAGATCCTGTTTTATTTTACAATGGTAATACAGACTTTTCTGTTTTTAAAGCTATATTTTATAATATTCTTTTGAATGGAGGATATGATAGAAATATTTTTATATATGATTTTATGTCTAAAAAGCAAAAGGATAATTTTTTCAATAAATATAAAGAATTTGATTTAATATCTTTATCGCCAATTTTACTTGATAATTTGAAATATAAAATAAAATTTACTTGCTACCAGAGTTTTAAAATGTTCAAAAATTGCATTGATAATTATTGGTATGGAGGTAATAGAATTCATCTTTCAGATTTACTTGTAAGAAATAAAGATGAAATAATTTTTAATAAAAATAATAAATACGAAATACTTATAAATACATATGGAAAAGAAATAAAATTAAAAAAAGATGAAGAATATTATTTTATTAAAAATAATAATTTTGAATGGGTTAATTTAGGGTTATTACAACAAAGTTCTATTCAATTTACTATTGAAAATGGAAAATTTTCCAAAATTACAGGACTTAAAATAAGTGATAATCAAAATTCATTTTGGCCTTGGAATAGTGATATTGAAATGATCCACATCAATTCCCATAATAAGAAAAAAATTAAATTAGATACAAGTATTTATCGTATAAATAAAAATTGTAATGAAATAAATTTAATAGATGACGAAGGATCGATAATTATTTTTAATGTTAAATGTAAAAACTAAAAAAAAAAGAATATCTGGATGGTCTAGATCAAAATATATTAATGCCAATATTTTTTATGCATATGATAAGTCTGATATAGAAAAATTACTAAAATATTGTATAAAAAAAAATATTAAGGTTTCAATAAGAGCTACTGGTTCAAGCTTTGGTGATCAATCATATATTTCTAAGGGCATTACATGTGATATTTCCGAAATGAACAAAATAATAGATTATGATAAGTCTAAAAATTTATTAATTGTTGAGTCAGGGGTGACATTATTAAATGTTTATAATAAAATTTTACCAGATAATTACATATTAAAGGCAACTCCAGGTGGAATGCAAGTAAGTGTTGGTGGTGCTTTAGTTAACAATATACACGGTAAAGATAATTTCAAATCTGGTAATTTTTCAAATAATGTAAAATGGATAGAAATTTTAGACTCAAGCGGCAGAACAAGAATAATAAAAAAAAATCACATTGACTTTAAACATATAATTTATTCAATGGGACTGTTTTGTGTGGTAACTAAAGTTTGTCTAGAATTAATTAAAATTAAATCTCAGTATTTAGAAATAAGTACTTATAAAACTAAAAACTTAGGAGATTTAATTAGTAAATTTGAAAATGAACAAAAAAAAGCAAATGATTTTTGTATTGGCTGGATTGATTGCTTTGATAAGAATAACATTGGTAGGGGTCTTTTAAGAACTGCTAAATTTTCAAAAATAAAAAATAGTCAAAAGAATGTATTTAAACCTTTTAAAATCAATACAAAATTATTAAATTTATTGCCAATTAAATTTGTTTATCCAGTTATTTCAATTTTATATATGAAGTGGATGTTCAAATTTGCAAATTTATTAATTTATCATTTTACTTCATTAAATAAAAAAATCTTATCATTTAGAGATTTTATTTGGATAGATAATAATTTTATACCAGAATACCCTGAAATTTTTAAAAAAAATGGTTTTCTAACATTGCAGCCATTCTTTCCAAAAAAAAATGCATCAGAGAATATTGAGAGTTTCTTAAAAATATGCCAAAAATATGGATTTGAGGGTTTTTTATGCCCAATTAAATTACATAAAAATATTAATTCTATTAACAAATTACATTTTTCAGGAGAAGGCTATAGTATTGTTATAGACGCACCACTGAAATTTCATAATAAAAAAAAATTAAACTTATTTCTTAAAAATGTTTTTGATTTTTTAAATCAAATTAATGGCAAAATATATCTAACAAAAGATCTTTTTTCTAGACGTGAAGATTTTGAAAAAATGTACGGAGAATATATAGTTGACTTTTTGAAAATTAAAAAAAGGTTTGATAAAAAAGATTTATTCTACTCAGATCAATTTCTGAGATTATTTTAATAAAAATTTATTAACCAATTTATTTTTTAAAATTTTAATAAACAATATATTTTTATTAGTATTCAAAACCTTTTCTAAACTTTCGAAAAAATAATCAATATTCTTTATACTAACAATTAAACTTGGTTCAATAGATAGAAATATTCCTTTAGAAAATTTGAATGTTGTAAGGATATTATATGATGAATATAACTTTTCCATTATTGCTGTTACAAATAATTTCTCATAAAATTTACTATCATTAATCAATTTATTACTTAAAGATTTCAAAATTATATTCGAAACATAAGTTTGATCAAATTCAATTCCATAAGCACAACCTTTTCCTGAATAATTTTTGATTATTTGGTATTTTTCTTTAAGTTTTTTTAAATGCATTAGCAATCTACTCTCAATTATTTGTGATTTATGCTCAAAATTATTATCTATCATATAATTTAAAGACTCTATGGCGGTAATACACTCTTCTCCAAATCCATTGTATGTAGTTGAATGTAGTAAAACGTCTTTAAAATTATCATAAGATTTCATAGCGATGTTTCTATTTGAGATATAACCTGATATTGATGCTTTACCACCACCAAGCGATTTACTCATTATTAAAATATCTGGATTGATTTTGGAATACATAAAATAAAAAAATTTTCCAGTTTTGAAAAAGCCAGAGTAAATTTCATCAAAAATTAAGATAATTTTATTATCATCACAAATTTTTCTTAATTCTTTTAAAAATTTTTCATTACACATTTTATATGTAGATGCAGAAAAAGGCTCAATTATGAGAGCATAAATATTTGAACTTTTATCTTTGTTTCTATATTTTTTAACTAATTTTTTTACGTTGTTAATATCATTATATTTATACTTTAACGTGTTAGGTATTTTTGGAAAAAGGAATTCATTTTGATTTGAAATACTTAATGAACCAATTAATTTGCCATGAAAAGATATATCAGAATGAAGTATATATTTTCTTTTTCCATTAAAATATTTATAAGAAATTTTAATTGCACCATCTACAGCCTCAGCGCCTGAGTTACAAAAAAAACTATAATCCAGTTTATTAGGTAACAATGCAGATATGTTATGACTAAGACCTGCTAAATATGGAGATAGAAAGTTTTTATATACCTCCATTCTCTTTTCATTTTGATATTTAATTCTTTCCGATATAACATTTTTCAAGTTATGACCTTGATTTAATACTCCTAAACCACCTGTAAAATCTAAGATCTTTTTTTTACCATCGTAGATATACTGTCCTTCAGCTTTATTAATTAGAGAGTTTCCAAATGAAAAAGACTCTAAAATTCCAACTAATGTCTTACTAATATTTTTTTTATATATTTTTTTTATATTATTAATATTAAGTTTTTTACAATCATCAATTGTATATAATTTTTTTCTCATGATTGAAAAACTTTATATAAAAATTTTCCTAGATAACAAATAAAATTTTTTAACTTCATTGTTAGGTTCACCTGCGATTCATTTCTAAAAATATACAATAGTCATTTTTATAATTATTCAAAGTAAATTGGGTGAACTAGTACTAAGTTTTTTTTTGGTGTTATGACCTAATTTATGATTCAGAAAAATTAAGACCCTACTCTATTGCTAAAAAAACTAGGTTAATGAATTAAATTTAAATTTATTTTACAAACATTATGACCATAGAGATTGTTAATTAACTTTAAATTAAAAAATGATAAAGCGTTAAGTCTTCTATGCGTAGCAAATCTTTTTTTTACCCCCCTCCTTATGCGTGGAATGTTTTAGATTAAGAACCAGAGCATTCTTTCTGACTGAACAATCAGGAACAGTTGAACAATAATCCTTAAGAACCTCTATTAGTCTTTGGCCTTCAAAGCCTGTTATTTTATTTGACATTTTTATTCTAATTTTTTAAAAAAAAATTAGAATAAAAAAATGTCAAAATATTCCTTTTATAAAAGTCTTTTAAATTTAGGTAATAAATATGGTTATCTCAATTTAATTCTCATAATGACTTATGAAGTTATAAATTTTGATTTTAAAAAAATTTATGATTATAAATTTAAGAAACCTCTAAAATCAGGATCTGAATCTTACATCCCAACATTTTATTATGCGCTATACTTATTAAAAAAAAACATCGTATTATATGATAAAATTTTTATTGATTTTGGATGTGGTAGAGGAAGAGCACTAAGATATTTAAAAAAAGATTGTAAAAGAGTTATTGGTGTTGAATATGACACGGATTTTAAAAGTCATTATAGCGAAACTGAAGTTATTTGGGGGGATTGCTATGATGATAAAGTTATTGATAAGTTACTATCTTCTATTAGAAGTGAGGAAGATAATCCATTTGTAACTTTATTTTTTTATCATCCTTTTGAAAGTAAAAGAATTGAAGAAATAATAAAAAAATTCACACAAAACTTCTCAAGTATTCACTTAATTTTTATAGGCGATATAAATATTAAAAATTTAGAAAATTATTTTAAAATTGAGTTTCAAAATAAATTAATAAAAATTCTTAAAAATTACAAACAAACATAATTTTTTTATACAAAGATTTATCAAACTATTTCTCGTAAATAGATATTAGATAAAAATAATTTTTAGTGAATTTAAATAAAGTAAAATTAATCACCTTTTTTTAAAAAAATATATATTCCAGATGTTGCAATTATTGTTGCTCCAGCAATAGTAAATAAATCCGGAATATCGTTATAAAAAATAAATCCAAATATTATCGCCCAAAAAATCAAAGTGTAGTGAAAAGGCTGTACTATGCTTGCCCTAGCCTTACTTAAAGCAATAATTTGAAGATATAATCCAAGTGAATAAAATAACCCTACACCCATAAATAATAAAATAAAACTAAAGTTAATTGGTATCCAATAAAAAAAACTAATAGACCCCATAATTAAAATTCCTATGATAGCTGTGTAAAATAATGACGTTTCATTCTGATCATATTCTGACGTTTTTCTTGTAACAACTTGATAGAGACCTAAAAATAGCGCAGCAGATAAAGGGATTAAAGATTTAGGATCAAAAATTGATAATCCTGGTCTCATAATAACAAGAACACCAATGAAACCCATAAATACTGCTAACCAAATTTTTGGAGTAATTTTTTCCCTTAAGAATATTGATGAGAAAATAACAACAATAATTGGAGTTAACCCTCCTATGCTATGCGCGTCAGCTAAACTTAAATATCTAAAAGCAATAACGAAACATGCAGACTCTAAAATAGATAAGAAACTTCTTAATATCTGTAATTTAAAATTATTAGTTAAATAAAAATCATAATTTTTTTTTCTTCTAGACTCAATAAAAGATAGGCAAAGCGTAAAACAATATTTGATAAAAAGTAATTGGAATACGGAATAGTAAATAATTAATGTTTTTTGAATTGTGTCTAATAAAGAAAAAGATAAGTAAGCTAAGATAGCAAATATAATACCGATAGTTTCAGTAGTAACTTTTAATTTGACCATCTGGAATAGATATTAGATAAAAATAATTTTTAATGAATTTAAATAAAGTGAATTTGTAATTAAAATTCTTTAAAATCGTAAATATGATGCTGACACTATTTAAATAGGCGACGTCCTACTCTCCCAAGCCTTAAGACTAAGTACCATCGGCGCTGGAGG
>Ga0209630_10000551_pt1 | contig 42820 bp, 48 predicted proteins | sample COG_01_FD_184745 | JGI IMG/M metagenome (GOLD analysis project Ga0209630, IMG submission 184745) | Pelagic Microbial community sample from North Sea - COGITO 998_met_01 (SPAdes) (version 2) | ecosystem: Environmental > Aquatic > Marine > Neritic zone/Coastal water | place: Helgoland, sampling...
CACCCGGCTGCGCCGGGCGGGCCCCTTCCCTCTCCCGGTGGGAGAGGGAGATGGTCACTTCACCAGATCCGGAATGCGCTCGAACATGCCGACCGTGAAATCCGTCAGCAGCCCGAGGATCAGGCTGCCGAAGACCATGATCGAAAACGCGACGACCAGCAGCTTCGGCACGAAGCTCAGCGTCTGCTCGTTGATCGACGTCGCCGCCTGGATCATGCCGAGGATCAGGCCGGCGAGCAGCGCGGGGATCAGGATCGGCGCACTGGCCAGCGCCAGCACCCACATCGTCTGGTTGGCGACGGTGAGGAAATAGTCTGCATCCATGACGATATCCTCAGGTCGCGAACGAATTGGCGAGGCTGCCCATGGTCAGCGCCCAGCCGTCGACCAGCACGAACAGGAGCAGCTTGAATGGCAGCGAGATGATCGTCGGCGACAGCATCGCCATGCCCAGGCTCATCAGCACCGTCGCGACGACGAGGTCGATGACGATGAACGGCAGGAACATCAGGAAACCGATCTGGAACGCGGTCTTCAGCTCCGACGTCACGAAGGCGGGGAGCAATACTGCAAAAGGAATGTCGTTGGACGAGGCATAGGGGCCGGACTTCGCCATTTCGGCGAACATCGTCACGTCCTTGATCCGCGTCTGCTTGACCATGAAGGCGTGGAGCGGCGCACCAGCGCGCTCGATCATCTGCGTGCCGGCGAGCTGGCCGGCGGCATAGGGCTGGATCGCCTGGCTGTTCATCTGGCTGATCGTCGGCGCCATGATGAACAGCGACAGGAACAGCGCGAGGCCGATCAGCACCTGGTTCGGCGGGGTCTGTTGCAGGCCCAGCGCCTGGCGCAGCACCGCGAGCACGATGACGATCCGGGTGAAGCTGGTCATCATCAGCAGGATGCCCGGCAGGATCGTCAGCAGGCCCATGATGATGAGGACCTGCAGCGACAGCGACAGCGGCGCTGCCTGCGTGCCGCCACCCGATGCCGCGCCCGCGCTCAGCTGGCCGAGCGCGCGATCCACCGCATCGCCGACGCCCGGTGCGGGCGCCGCCGCCGGTGCGGCCGCGGGTGCGGCCTGCGCGAAGGCGGGCATCGCGACCAGCAGCGCGAGCGCGATGGCGAGGATCGCCCACATCCATTTATAGCCCCGCGTCGACGCGGCGGGCGCCCGGCGCGCGGGCTTGAACAGCGCGGGGCCGTGGCCGCGCCGCGTGATCGTCGGTGTCACTGGTCCACCTTGTCGATCAGGTTGACGCCGCCGCGCCCGACCGAGACGAGCAGCCGCTTGCCTTCGAAGTCGAGCACCGCGAGGCGCAGGCCGGGCGAGATCATCATGGTTTCCTTGACCGCGATCAGGCGGTTGGTCGGCTTGCCGCCGGGCATCCGCGTCTCGAGCTTCCGCCAGGCGTAGAGGCAGCCGATCATCAGGCCGCAGACCAGCGGCAGCAGGATGACGAGCTTGAGAATATAGGACCAGAGCATGATCGCGCCTCAGTTCCGGCCGGCGGACTTGTCGGGCGTGACCAGCTCGGTCATCCGCACGCCGAAGCGGTCGCCGACCGTCACCACCTCACCGCGGCCGATCAGCGTGCCGTTGACGAACACGTCGAGCAGCTCGTTCGCCTGGCGATCCAGCTCGATGACGCTCGATTCGCCGAGCGCGAGCAGTTCGCGCAAGGTCAGCGAGGTCGAGCCGATCTCGACCGTCAGCTTGACGTCGACGTCCTGCAGCAGCCGGAAATTGGCGGCCACTCCGGCATCTAGCGGGAAGCCGCCGGTCATGTCGTTCATGCGTCAGGTCCTTCGTCGTCGAATCGGGCAAGGGAGGTAAGGCGGACGGCGGCATGGCCGTTGGAGGTGCCGACGGTGCCGCGGCCGAGGCAGTCGTTGCCGACCATCACCGGCACCTGCGCGTCGAAGCTGATCGGGATCACGTCGCCCGCCTTCAGGTTCATCAGCAGCGCCAGCGGCACCACCGGCTCGGCGAGCACCGAGCGGATCGGGAAGCGGACGTTCATCGCGGCGCGGGTCAGCGACGTGCGCCAGGCGGGGTCCGCCTCCTGCTTGTCGAGCACCTTGCCGGTCAGCGTCGGCGCATGCGGCTTGAGCGCGGTGACCGGATAGAGCAGGTCGACGAACACCGGGGCATCCTCGCCGGCGGCGATGCCGAAGCGGGTGACGATCATCGCATCGTCGCTATCGGCCGCCAGCATCGCCGCGTTCGATTCGACATGCGTCGGGGTGAAGTCGATCCGCGCCAGCGGCTCCCAGGCGGTGCGCAGCGGGCCGGCGAGCGTCTGGCCGATCTTGGTCACCATCGCGTCCGCCGCGGGCGAGAATTCGGTCGGCATCAGCAGCGGCGTCGCGCCGTTGCCGCCGAAGAACAGATCGAGCAGCTTGAGGACGAAGACGCCGTCGAGCACGCACAGCGCGCTGGCGCCCTGCGGCGACATCGTCATCGGCAGCCATGCGGTCAGCAGGTCGCCCTTCTCCGAGCGATAGTCGCCGAAGCGCTGGACGACGAGCGGTTCCGCCCAGGCGCGCACCTCGTGCCGCAGCAACGGCTCGAACACGCCGCGCAGCGACCGCGCGAGGCGCGCGGACAGATGCTGCAGCGTGTGCAGGTCGCCGAACGGATTGAGCTTGGTCGCATCGAGCCCCACCGCATGCGCGGCGGGCTGGCGATCCCGCGTCCGTCGATCAGAGGTTGCCCCGGCGTTAACCATGACCTCACTGAACAACGAAATTGGTAAAGTAGACGTTACTAATGCCGCCGAATCCCTCTTTTTGCTCGAGAACGGCGTTGATTGCCTTGGTCAGCCGCTGCTGCATCTGCAATTTGCCCGCCGAGGTGAACACCTGCTCCTCGGGCGTGTCGCCCAGCGCCAGCAGCACCGCCGAGCGCACGGCGATGTCGTTGGTCTTCATGTTTTCGATGACCGTGTCGTCGTAGGGCGTCGACACCGCGATGCCGACCTGGACGACATGGACCGAATCCTGGAGGTTCGAGGTGAATTGCGGGTCCATCGTGTAGTAATTGGACGCGAACTTGTCGCCGTTCCCGCCCGACGGCACGTGCTGGCCGCCGCTGCCGGCCGATTCGCCGCCGCCATGGCCGCCTTCACCCTCGCCGCCTGCGGCGGCGCGCTTCTGTTCGGATTTGGGCACCAGCTTGGGGCCATGGTCCTCCGGCGCCGACGCATGGCCGCCGCCGATCAGGCCGCTGCTCGCCGCATAGACGCCGGCGCCGACGCCGCCGCCGACCAGCACCAGCAGCGCGACCACCATGATGATGATCTTCATCTTGCCGCCCTTCTTCTTGGGGGCGGCGTCTTCGGGTTTGTCGCTCATCGTCGTGGGTCCTCAAATGACATCAGGCGATACGGCCGTTGGCGGCCGCATCTTTATCGGGGGTGGGGGCGCGGGCCGCGCCGGCCGGCTGGCGCCCGGTGGCGGCCTGCTGCTGCGGCTGCTGGCGCGGTTGCTGCTGGCCCGCCTGCGCCTGCGCCTGGGCGGAGGCCTGCTGCTGGCCGTTGCCCGCGGCCGACTGGCCGGTGCCGGACTGGCCGGCATGCGCCTGGCCGGCGGCGGGGGCGGGCTCGACGATCGTCTGGCCGATCTTCAGCCCGCGCTCCTGCGCGATCTCGGCGAGCCGCGGCTGCGCGTCCTCGATCATCGTGCGGGTGACCGAATCCTCCGCGGCAAAGCGGACGTGGATCGCGTCGCCCACCGTCCGCACCGCGATATCGATCGCGCCGAGCGCATCGGGGACCAGGCGGATGCGCGTGTCGTTGGCGTTGGCGGCATCGCGCAGCGCCTCGATGTGATCGACCATATGCGTCGGCCAGCCGCTCTGGCGCATGTCGAGCGTCGGCGCGCCGGCATCGGCGACCGCCGCCACCTCGCGCACCGGCGCCGCCACCGCCGTGGCGGTGATCGCCGGATCGATCGGCTCGGCACGGACCCGATCCTCCTTGCCGGCCGCCGCATGCATCGCGGCACCGAACACCTGCGCCGCCGGTGCGGTCGTTCCGGCCACCGGCTGCACGGATGCCGCAGCCTGCGGGCGCAGCGCGACGGTCTGGCGGGCGTTGCCCGACACTTCGCGCATGAACGTCTGGCGCGGCTCGACCGGCGACGGCGCGACGTCCGCCACCGCAGGCGCGACCGTCGCCGGCGCATCGATCACGGGCGCGGCCGCGACCAACACCGGCGCCGCGACGGCGATGACCGGCGTCACGATCGGCGACGCGGGCGCGACGACGGCCTCAGCCCGAACCGGGGCGGGCGCGGCCGGCACGGCAGGCGTAGCGTTCGGCGCGCTGACCGGCGCGGCACCGGTATCGGCCGCCGTGGCAGATCGCTGCGCGCTCGGGCGTATCGGAGCGACCGGAAGCGGCGGCGCCGTGAGCGCAATGGCCTCGGGCAGGAGAGGGCGTGCATCGGAGCGCGGCGGCGCAGCGACCGGCGCAGGACCGACGTCTTCCCCATGCTGCGACGGACGCGACGCCCGGATCTTCGACGCCCCGCGTGCGATCGGCACCGCTGCGGGCTCGACCATCGCTTGCGGCGCCGTCGATACTGCAGCCGGCTGCGCATCATCGGCAACCATTGTCGGTGCAGCAGGCGGCGGAGCGATGGCCACCGCGGGAGAATCGGACCGGCCCGGCGTGCGCTCACGGGCCCTGCCCGCAGTGTCCGACCGGGCGGACACCGCGGCGTCGCGCGCGTCCTGTATCTCGGGATCGGCAATCGGCGCGGCACCGTCGGCCGGAACGGCCGTGGCGAACGATGGCGACAAGGCGTCGACCGACACGCCCTCGGCCACCACGGGCGCAACCGGAGCCCGCGACGCCGCGATCCCGACCACCGGCGCCGCGTCGACCGCATCCGGTGCCGCGCGCACTGGCGCGGTGGGCGCTACGGGGCGGTCGATCGGCAGTGCGACGGGTTGCGGAGCGAGGGCAAGGATCGCCGCTCCGGGATCGGGCTGGACGAGCGGCACGATCTCTGACGCATCCCGCATATCATCCTCGTCCGATTCCACGGCCGGCGAATCAGCCTGCAGCGGCTCTGCCACCGACCGGCCGACCGGCTGCGCGGCAAGTGCGTCTCCCGCGACCTTGCGCGGAGCGGTCGCCTTGCCTGCAGCGACGTCGCGCATTATCGGCGCAGGAACGTCCGGGTTGGCATCGGCCACGACGGGGGCCAGCGGCGACGCGACATCGCCCGCGACCGGCGCGGGCAAGGTCGCATCATCGACCATCGGCCGGATGGTGTCCGCCGGAACCGCCTGACGCCCGGCAGGCCGGCCCGGAACATCCGGCGCATCCGCCATCAACAGGTCCCGCACTGGCGCCGGATTCGGGCGCGGATCGACCGATGCATCCGCGATCACCGGCGCCGTCGAAGCCACCGGCTCGCCGCCGATCGCCGGACTGACCTGTCCATCGGACTCCGGCAGGCCGTACGGGTCCGCAACGACGGACGGCACCACCGACCGGGACGGATCGCGGACGATCGCGGCATCCTGTGCAACACCGTCCTCCGCCACCACCGGCGCGGCCCCGCGCGAAGGAACCGGCACCCGCGTCACCGACTCCCCGGCAACGGCCGCATCCGGCTGCACCCCGTCCGCCGACGGCACCGGCGTGGGTCGCACCGCCGCTGCGACGACGGGCGCGGCCGTCGCCACCGCCAATGCCGCCACCGCCGTCCCGCGCCGCAGGACGGGCGCGGACACGACCGGTGCAGGAACCGTCACGACCTTCGCCAGGGCGGGCGGCACCTCCATCGGTGCGGGTATCGGAATATCGACCGCGGGCAGCCACGCGAGCGCCGGATCGATCGCCGGTGCGGCGGCGGTCGGCAGCGTCATGCCGGGGGCGGCAAACGGTTGCCGGGCCAGCGCGTCGCCGGTGTCGGCCATGGCGCCCTCCCCCGCCCCGACCGCCATCATCGACAGCGCGAACAGGTCGCCAGCGGCCGGCGATCCACCCTTGGCCGGCTGGCCGGGTACGGTCGGGGAGACGGCAGGGGCAGCGGCAGAGGCGGCGGCGGCGGCGGCGGTTATCATCGGGCGGGTCTCGTCAGGAACGAAGGTGTCCCGCGACGATTAGCAAGGATCGTGCCGTTTTGCCTTCAACGGGGACACGGGCGGCGTATCCTCCAGCGCCCGCATCTCCTTGACGAGTGCGGCGCGGCGCGCCCGCTCGAGCAGCTTCTCGATCGCGCTCTGGTCGCGCTTGGCGGAGCGGGTCGCCTCGGCGGCGCGGTTGACGAACATCTCGGCCGACTGGACGCGCATCTGCGCCGCGGCGGAGGATTGGTGGAGCCGTTCGCGGAAATGCGCCTGCGCGCCCAGCGTCGCGGCGCTCGCCATGCTGGCGGGCGTCGGCGACACCGCATCGGCGAGCGCCTGGATTCGGTTGGCGAGCGTCGTCTCGCTCGCGAACTTCTCGTGCGCCCGCACCTCTTCGGCGCGGGTCAGGCCCAGCTGCAGCGTGCGCACGCGGTGGATGCGTGCGAGCTTCTTCGCGTCAGGCACCGAACACGCCGGTCAGTTCGGCGATCGCATCGCCCAGCGGGACGTTCTCGTCGCTGCCCTGCTTGATATATTCCATCACTGCCGGATGAGCGGCGATCGCGGCGTCGATCGCCGGATCGGCACCGGGGCGATAGGCGCCCATCAGCACCAGGTCGCGATTCTCCTCATAGGTCGCAAGGTGGCGGCGCAGCACGCGCGCGGCATGGACGTGGTCGGGATGTGCGATATCGGTCATCACGCGGCTGACCGAGGGACCGATGTCGATCGCCGGATAGACGCCGCGCTCGGCCAGATGGCGGTTGAGCACGATATGCCCGTCGAGGATCGAGCGCGCCGAATCGACCACGGGATCGTTGCCGTCGTCGCCGTCGGCGAGCACCGTGTAGATCGCGGTGATCGACCCGCCGGTGCGCACGTCGGTGCCGGCGCGTTCGATCAGATTGGGCAGCATCGCGATCGCCGACGGCGGATAGCCGCGCGCCGATGCCGGTTCGCCCAGCGCCAGCCCGATCTCGCGGCCGGCATGTGCGACGCGGGTCAGGCTGTCCATGATGAGCAGCACCTTCTTGCCTTCGTTGCGAAAGGCTTCGGCGATCGCGGTGGCGCGCAGCGCGCCGCGGATGCGCAGCACCGGGCTGTGGTTGGCGGGCACCGCGACGACGACCGCGCGTTGGCGCGCCTCGCCGGCGACCTTGGTTTCGAGGAAGTCGGCGACCTCGCGGCTGCGCTCGCCGATCAGGCCGATGACGATCACGTCCGCCTGCGCCGCGCGCACCATCATGCCGAGCAGCACCGACTTGCCGACGCCCGAGCCCGCCATGATGCCGACGCGCTGGCCCTGACCGATCGTCAGCAGCCCGTTGATCGCGCGCACGCCGACGTCCATCGGCTGGAGCACGCGACCGCGGTCGAGCGGCGATTGCAGCTTGCCGGCGAGCGGCCAGGTCTGCGCGCCGCGGATCGGGCCGAGCCCGTCGATCGGCTTGCCCGCGCCGTCGACGACGCGGCCGAGCAGCGCATCGCCCACTTCCGCCTCGCCCGGAGGGCCGACGGGACGGACCGGGGCACGCGGCAGCAGCGCGGCGGGACCCCCGAGATTCATCAACAGCGTCCGCCCGTTGCGAAAGCCGATCACCTCCGCCTCGACCTTCGCGCCCGGTTCGCCGATCTCGCAGATCGTCCCCACCGGCAGCGACAGGCCGACGGCCTCCATCAACAGCCCGTCATAGGAGGACAGGCGCCCCGACACCTTGGGCGTCGGGCGGAAATCGGCGACGCCCAGCGTCTCGAGATAATCCGCGGTGAACCGGTTGAGCATCAGCGCGGCTCCAGCGGCGGCACCGGCACGCGGTCGATCGCCGCGGCGAGCTGGCCGAGCCACAGCTCCGGCCCGTCCTCGACCAGGGTCGAGGCGCTTTCGAGCACGAAGCTGCCGCGCGACAGCGACGCGTCGCCGGCGGCGAAGATCGATTTGGGCAACGATCCGTCGACCAGCGGCAGGTCGTCGGGGTGGAGCCGCAGCAGCGCCGATTCGCTGGCGTCGGCGAGCATCTCCGCCGCGACCTCGATCCGGCCGTTGAGCACCGCGGGCGCGACCCCGCATTCGCCGACCAGCCGGCCGACCAGCAGCAGCACCGTCTGGCGCAGCTGCCCGGCGATCCGGTCGCGGTCGAGCTGGTGGCCGTTGGCGAGCGCCGCGGTCAGTTCGGTGAGCAGCGCCCGGTCGCGGTCGCCGCTCTCGCGCGCCGCCACCGCCGCTGCCGCCAGCCCCTCGGCATAGCCCGCCGCATGCGCGGTCTCGACCGGATCGATAAACCCACTCGGCTCCACCTGCGTATCAAGCGGATCCCAGCCGTGGGTCGGCTTCTCGCCCCCCGGATCCGCGGGGCTGAAATGCTTGGGACCGCCCGCGGACGCGGGACGGCTGCGAGCCTCCTCGCGCTCGCCGCCCATCGCGCGTTCCAGCGTCGCCCACATGTCGCGCGGCGTGAAGCCGGCGGGCGGGGCGAATGCCGCCTGGAGCAGGTTGGCGGCGGTATCGTGACGGGCGGCGAACCCTGCGACGAACTCAGACATAATCGTCGTCGCTCGCACCCATCACGATCGTGCCGTCCTTGGCGAGATTGCGGGCGATGCCGATCATCGCCTTCTGCGCCTCCAGCACCTCGGCGAGCTTCATCGGCCCACGCGCCTCCATCTCGTCGCGGATGCCGTCGGCGGCGCGCGCCGACATGCAGCCGAGGAACCGGCCGCGCGCATTCTCGTCGACGCCCTTGAGCGCGCGCGACAAAATGTCGCCGTCGACGTTGCGGATGAGCGTGCCGAGATTCTTGTCGTCCATGTCGAGCAGGTTGTCGAAGACGAACATCGCCTCCTCGATCGCCTTGGCGACGTCCTTGTCGATCTTGAACAGCTTCGGCATTACCCGCTGCTCCGTCGCCTTGCGTGCGCCCTGCAGGATTTTGGCCGCCTCGCGCGTGCCGCCCAGCGTCAGGCCGTTGGCCGACGATCCGCCGCCGCGCCGGTTGGCGAGCACCGCCTTCAGCGTCTCGACCGCATCGGGGTTGATCGGCCCAAGCCGCGCGATGCGGTGAAGAATATCGGGCTGCACCGCGTCGGGCAGCAGTTCGAGCACCTGCCCGCCGACCGTGGGGTCGAGGTTGGCGATCATCACCGCCGCGATCTGCGGATGCTCCTTCTCGATCATCTGCGCGATCTCGCCGGCCTCGAGCCAGTCGAGGATCTCGAGCTCGCACGCCGCTTCCGGCGGGGTGATGCGGGCGAGCACGCTCTCCGCCTTTTCGGGGCCGAGCGCGCGGTTCATCACCGCCTCGATCCGCGGCCTTGGCTCGAAAGTGATGCCGGTCCGTTCGCGCGCCTTGCCGACGAAATCGTCGAGCACGTCCTCCATCTCCTGTTCGGAGACGTCGGCGACCGCGAACATCGCCGAGCCGAGCTGGCGCACCTCCTCGGGATCGAGCTTCTGGAGGATGGCCGCGGCCTCTTCCTCGCCGACCAGCATCATCAGCACCGCGGCGCGTTCGACGCCGGTATAGGTGCGCGCGGCGACGATCGGGGTGGTGACCGCGTTCACTTGGCGTCCGCCTTTATCATGTCGCGGATCGCGAGCGCGGCGCGGGCGGGATTGTCGCGGGTGAAGCCGCGAACCGCGCCGATCCGGTCGTCGACCGTCTGCGTCGCCTCGAGCCGGTCGAGGCTGACCGATTCATGCACGGTGATGCCATCCGCCGCCGGGCTGCCCGCCGGACCGGCAAGCGCCGTCGCCGACGGTTCGGTCGCATCCTCACGCTTCTTCATCAGACCCTTGGCCAGCGGCCGCACGCCGAGCAGCAGCACCAGCAACGCGATCACGATCGCCGTTGCGTTGCGAGCGAGTACCGGCAACCAAGCATTGTCGTACCAGGCCGGGCCGTCCGCATCGCCGGCGGCATCGGCGAACTTGCGGCTGATGACCGTCACCTGGTCCTGTCGCGCCTGGTCGAAACCGACCGCGCTCTTCACCAGATCGGTGATCTGGCCGATCTCCATCGCGGTACGACGCGACTTGTCGGGATCGCGCAGCAGCACCGCGACCGACAGGCGCTTGACCGAACCCGGCGTCTGGCGCGTCACCGACACTTCCTTGCCGAGGTCGTAGGCGCGCTGGAAGCTGTCGCTCTGCTTGTTGGGGTTGGGCGCGGGGCCACCGGCGACCGGCGTCGGCTCGGCAGCGGGGGCACCGCTGGCGCCGTTGGCGGCCTGCGGCGTCTGCAGCTGGCTGGCGGGCGGCGGGGTGTTCGACAGCGCGCCGGGGATGCCGCCGGGCGTTGCCGGGCCACCGGCCTGATTGCCGACCCAATTGCCGGTCTCGGCACGCAGGGCGCCCTGCTTCTCGTAGCTTTCGCGCGTCGCCTGCGTCTCGTCGAGGTTGATGTCGGCCTGCACCTCGGCGGTGAAATTGCCGGCACCGACCAGCGGCGTCAGCAGCTGGACCAGCTGCTGGCGGACCTTGTCCTCGGTCTTGCGCTGCATCTCGAGCCGGGCATCGCCGGTCGCATCGGCTCCGCCGGCGCCGGGCTTCGACAGCAATGCGCCCATCTGGTCGACGATCGTCACGCTCTCGGGCTTCATCCCCGGAACCGAGCTGGCGACGAGGTTGATGATCGACTGGACCTGCGCCTGGCTGAGCGCGCGGCCGCCCTGCAGCTTGACGACCACCGAGGCGGACGGCGAGGCGTTGTCGCGCACGAACACCGAGGCTTCGGGCGTGGCGAGATGGACGCGCGCCTCGGCGACCGCGTCGATATCCTCGATCGAGCGGGCAAGCTCGGTTTCGCGCGCCTGGCGCAACCGCTCGCCCTCGACCGCGCGGCTGACGCCCATCGGCAGCTGGTCGAGGATGGCGTAGCCGCCGGGCGCCTGCTTGGGCAGGCCCTGACCGGCGAGCAGCATCCGCGCCTTGCTGAACTGATCCTCGTCGACGGTCAGCGCACCGGTGCCGTCGTCGATATGGCTGGAAATGTTGGCCTGCGTCAGCGCGGAGGTGACCGCCTGCTTGTCGGCATCGGTCAGCCCGGTGAACAGCGTCTTCTGCGTCGGCGTCGACAGCGTCATCCACGCGAGCGCGGCGGCACCGATCAGCGCGACGAGCATGGCCATCGGCAGGCTGCGGCGGACGGCGGGCTGCGCGAGCACGCCCTTGATCTGCAACAGCGGGTTGGCGAATTTCTCGGGCAGGGCCGAGGGCGATGTGGTGGCGAGTGCAGTGCTCATCGATTACACCGGCATGCTCATGATGTCCTTGTAGGCGGACAGCAATTTGTTGCGGACCTGCAGCGTCGCCTCGAACCCGACCGAGGCCTGCTGGCGGGCCAGCATGACCTTGGCGATATCGACCGTCTCACCGCGTTCGTAGCTTTCGGACAGCGCCGACGCCTTGGTCTGCGTCGCGTTGACGTCCTTCAGCGCATCCTGCAGCGTGTCGGCGAAGCTGGTCGGCTTCGTCGCGCCGCCCGCAGGCGCAGCCGTCTCCGGCGCGCTCGCCCGGCTCAGCGCCTGGTTGCGCTCGAGGATCTGCGCGCGCAGCTGCATCACCCGGTCGACGCTCATCGCGCCGCCGACCCCGCCGATCGCGCTCATGCCGAAACTGCCCAGGCGGTATCGGCGCCGTACGGACGGGCGAGATCCTCACCCTGTTCGCGCGCCTTGGCGAGGCGGTAGCGCAAGGTGCGCTCGGAGATGCCGAGGCGACGTGCGGTCTCGATCCGGCTGCCGCCGCAGGCCGCCAGCATTTCGCGGATCGCCTGGAATTCGCTCATCTGGACGACGTTGCCGAGGGTGACGGGCGCCGCTGCCGCGGGCTCGGCCGGCGCGGCGGACGGGAACAGCTGCGTCACCGGCGCGGGATCGCGGTGGAAGGTGAAGCTGATCGGCCGGTCGAAGACGATGTGGCTCGCCTCGATCGTGTCGCCGCCGGCGAACAGCAGCGCACGCTGGATGACGTTTTCCAGCTCGCGGACGTTGCCCGGCCAGTCGTGGCGCATCAGCAGCTCGACCGCATCGGCGGTCGGCCACGGCACCAGCGCGCGCGTGCCGGCATGGCGCAGGATCATCGTCGCGGCGAGTGCGGGGATATCCTGCACACGCTCGGCGAGCGGCTTGGTCGACAGCGGAAAGACCGACAGGCGGTAATAGAGATCGGCGCGGAAGCGGCCGGCGGCGACTTCGCCCTGCAGGTCGCGGTTGGCGCAGGCGATGACGCGGACGTCGATCTTCTGCGGCACCGATGCGCCGATCGGCACCACCTCGCGCTCCTGCAGCACGCGCAGCAGCTTGGCCTGGAGCTGGAGCGGCATCTCGGCGATCTCGTCGAGCAGGATCGTGCCGCCGTCGGCTGCGCGGAAGAAGCCCTCGCCGCCCGAGGAGGCGCCGGTGAACGCGCCCTTCTGGTGACCGAACAGCAGCGCTTCCAGCATCGTCTCGGGCAGCGCGGCGCAGTTGATCGCGATGAACGGGCCGGCCTTGCGGGGCGAATTGTTGTGGATCGCGCGGGCCAGCACTTCCTTGCCGGTGCCGGTGGGCCCGTTGATGAGGACGGTGATGTCCGCCTGCGCAACGCGCTCGGCCAGCGCGAGCAGCGCCAGCGATTCGGGATCGGCCGCGGTCGGCATGTCGGGACCGGCGACGAGCGCGCGGGCGAAGCCGTTGCCGACCGCCGCATCCTGCGGGCCGAAGGCGATTCGCGCCGGGTTGCCGTCGCGCGACGGGATGACGTGCCGCGAGTCGCCGTCACCGATGATAACGGTCCGCGCCGGCGCCGGCGGCGCCTCGCCCTCGGCGATCAGGAACAGGTCGCCCGGGCCGGGCTGGCCCGTCTCGAACGAACCCACGCCGAACCCCTGGGCGCGAAGCCCCGACACGAGCGCATATTTGCGCTGCGACACCGCAGCGGAAGGAAAAATCGAACGCATGGTTATCCCCCAAGGACAGCCTGCACATGCGGCAAGAAGGGTAAACGCCGTGTTAAAACGCTTGCCGCCCGGCAAAATATTTCCGGGCGCGGCCCGCTCGCAACGCGCGCGCGCGACGCCCCCGTACGAGGGGCCCGGATCGGCGGATTGCCGCGCCATCCGCCCGCAATTTTCCGCTTAAGCCGCCGCGGGCCGGGCCGTTACCCCATTTGGCGGCTCGGCCCTCCGCTCTGGGGGCGGCGGGGAGCGCCGCAGCAATTGGAGAACCCTCATGACCGTCATCGGCACCAACATCGCCTCGCTCCGTTCGGCGAATGCTTCCACCTCGGCAAACATGCAGCTGTCGTCCGCCATGGAGCGCCTGTCGACCGGCAAGCGCATCAACTCGGCGAAGGACGACGCCGCCGGCCTCGCCATCTCGACCTCGATGAACGCGCAGGTTCGCGGCATGAACCAGGCGATCCGCAACGCCAACGACGGCATCGCCCTCGCCCAGACCGCCGACGGCGCGCTGAGCGAAGCCACGAACATCCTGCAGCGGATGCGCGAACTGGCGGTCCAGTCGGCGTCGGGTACCTATTCGACCGACGACCGCAGCAACATGAAGACCGAAGTCGCCGAGCTGCAGAAGCAGCTGATGAACATTGCCGACACCAAGTTCAACGGCGTCAAGCTGTTCGACACGGCGAACGACTCGTCCGTGAAGATCCAGGCCGGCGCGGGTTCGTCGGATCAGGTCAACCTGAAGATCAGCAAGCTCGACATGACCGGGGTCAGCGGCGTCGCCGGTGCGACCGTCGCAGCCGGTCTGGCAACCGTCGCGGCCGGCGCGCTGGTCGGCACGACCCGCACCGTCACGATGGAAGACGTGGCCTATGGCGCCAAGAAGACGGGCGGCACCGTCGCCTTCGTCACCGCCGACATCGGTTCGACGACCACGCTGGCGGCCAACGACACCTATTACACGGCGGCGACGACGGGTGACCCGACGGGCGGCGTCGACATCAGCAGCGACACCAACGCAAAGCTCGCGATCGACAAGATCGACACCGTGCAGAAGTCGGTCAACACGACCCGCGCGTCGCTGGGTGCCGGCCAGAGCCGTCTCCAGTCGGTCGTCAACAACCTGACCACCAACGTCACCAATCTGACCGACGCGAAGAGCCGCATCGAGGACGCCGACTTCTCGGCGGAAACGACGGCGCTCGCCAAGGCGCAGATCCTGAGCCAGGCCTCGACCGCGATGCTGGCGCAGGCCAACCAGAGCCAGCAGGGCGTCCTGAAGCTCCTCCAGTAATCCGGTTATCGGCGCTGGCGCTGCCCCCCAAGGGCGTTGGCGCCGACCGAGCTCTTCCCCCAAGGTCGAGCAAAGCCAGAACCCCGGTGGCCCATGGCCGCCGGGGTTTTCGGCGAATCGAACATGCGCGACTCGTCCGACGCCCGCAAAAACCTTGGCGTCGGCGTCCTGCTGCCCCACATGGGCGGCAACCGATCACGAAGGAGCATGACTTGGCCACGCTAGGAATGTCGCCAGCCGAAAAGCAGGCGGTCGAGGATTTCCGTCGCGACGTCGTCGAACCGTCGATGACGTCGCTCGTCATCATCGATTTCTGGGCGGAATGGTGCGGGCCGTGCAAGGCGCTGGGCCCGACGCTGGAAAAGGTCGCCGCCGCTTATGCGGACAAGGGCGTCGTGCTGGCGAAGATCGACACCGACAAGAACCAGTTCATCGCCGCGCAATTCCAGATCAAGTCGATCCCGACCGTCTATGCGATGTTCCAGGGCCAGCTGGTCGCGGACCTGACCAGTGCGCGTACCGAATCGCAGCTGCGCGTCATCCTCGACCAGTTGCTCAAGCAATTGCCGATTGCGGCGCCCGGCGCGGACGCCGCCGCCGAGATCGAGCCGCTGATCGCGATGGGCGAGGAGGTGCTGGCCAGCGGCGACACCGAGCGCGCGCTGTCGATCTTCGACCAGTTGGTCGAGATGGCGCCGGACGATCCCGCGGTTCTGTCCGGCCGTATCCGCGCGCTGGTCGCCGCCGGGCTGACCGACGAGGCGCAGGCGGCGATCGACGCGCTGCCCGCCGATCTCCGGGATGCCGGCATCGACCGGGCGAAGGCTGCCCTCGCGCTGGCGCAGAGCGCACCGCCGGTCGAGGATTTTGCCGGCCTGCAGGCCGAGGTCGCCGCCAGTCCCGACGATCACGAGCGCCGCTTCGCGCTCGCCAATGCGCAGATGGCGGCGGGCGACCGCGAAGGTGCGGCCGACAACCTGCTGCATATCATCGCCGCCGACCGCAGCTGGAACGAGGATGCGGCGCGGCAGCAGTTGCTCAAGCTGTTCGGGGTCGTCGGGCTGGAGGACCCCTGGGTGTCCGCCCAGCGCCGCCGGCTGTCGGCGATTCTGTTCGGATGACGACGCCCACCCGCCTCTCGATCTTTCCGCTGCCGGGGGCGTTGCTGTTCCCCGGCATGCACCTGCCGCTGCACATCTTCGAACCGCGCTATCGGGCGATGGTGAGCGATGCGATGGCGCGCGACCGGCGGATCGGCATGATCCAGCCGATGACCAAATCCGCCGCCGGTGCCGATGCGCCCGCGCTCTACGACATCGGCTGCGTCGGCAGGATCGCCGAGGTCGAGGCGCTGGATGACGGCCGCTACAATCTCGTGCTGGAGGGCGTCGCCTTGTTCCGCGTGCTGCGCGAACTCGACGTGACGACGCCGTTCCGCCAGGTCGAGGCCGAACTGCTGCCGATCGATGCCGACGATGCGCTGTCGCTCGGCCGACGATCGTCGCTGGAGCTGGAATCGCGCCGATTCGCCGATTCGCAGGGCTATACGGTGGACTGGGAAGCGGTCGGCCGGCTGGACGACGAGAGCCTCGTCAACGGCATCGCCCAGATCGCCCCGTTCGACACCGCGGCGAAACAGGCGTTGCTCGAGGCCCCCGATATCGAGACGCGGGCGGAGCTCATCATCCAGCTGATGCAATTTTTCGGCCGCCACGACGGCGAGGACAAGGTGACGCTGCAATGATCGACCCGTGGCTGCTCGAACGGCTCGTCTGCCCGGTGACGCGGCAGCCGCTGCGCTATGATGCGGCGGCGCAGGAGCTGGTATCGGACGCGGCGGGGCTGGCCTATCCGGTCCGCGACGGCGTGCCGGTGATGCTGCCCGAGGAAGCCCGGCGGCTCGCGGCGGACTGATCGCTACCGGATCAGCGCCACCGCCGCCATCAGCAGCGCCGCGACGCTGGGATAGAAGGTGAGCGCGAAGCCCAGCGCACGTGCCTCCGCGCCATCGCGATAGCCCGTCCAGAACAGCAGCCGCCCGGCGGAGAAACAGGCGGCGAACAGTGCCACCGGCACACGCGCATGATCGCTCAGCAGCGTCAGCGCGGTGTACGCAAGTCCCGCCAGCAGGACCTGCTCGGCCGTGTTGCGCAGGATCGCATTGCCCGCATCGACCCGCGGATCGACCCGGTCGCCACCGTCGATGGCGGTGTTCGACGCGAACCGCCGGCGTGCGACGACGCCGATCGCCGCCGCCAGCCACAGGCCGAGCACCAGCACGGCGATGCCCAGCGTGGCGACGCGGCTTTCCAGAGTCGCCGCGGCGCTGCGACTGTAGCCGATGATGACCGCCGCGATCGTCAGGCCCAGGCCGATGCCGATCCCGCGCGCGACGCCACCCTGTGCCTTGCGCAACGGCGGATGCGCCACCGGCTCGCTCACACCATCAGGCCCTGCAACAGCTTGGGCAGCGTCCCGCTTTCGCCGCGCGCTTCGGCCATGAACCGGTCCTTCAATGGTGGCAGTCTGTCGACCGCACTGATCCCGAACCGGCGCACCGCGCTCGCGGTTCGGCCGGGAATGCCGAACAGCCGGGTCAGGGTGTCGGTTGCCGCCGCGACCATGAACGTGTCGAGCCCCCGCCAGCGCTGGTAGCGTTCGAGCAGCGCCGGATCGCCGAGGTCGAGCCCCAGCCGCTTGCCGTCGACCAGCACCTCCGCCAGCGTCGCCGCATCGCGCAGGCCGAGGTTGAGCCCCTGCCCCGCGATCGGATGGATGCCGTGCGCGGCGTCGCCGACCAGCACCAGCCGCTCCGCCGTGATCCGCGCCGCATGGTGGAAGCCCAGCGGATAGCTCGCACGCGGGCTGGCGGCACTGAGTTCGCCAAGGAACCCGCCCATGCGCTTGGTCGCCTCCGCGAGGAAGGCGCGATCGCCCAGCTTCATCATCGCCGGACCGTCCGCGCCCTTCACCGACCAGACGATCGCCGAGCGATGGCCGATTTCGTCGTCGGGCAGGGGCAGCAGCGCGAACGGCCCCGCCGGATAGAAGATCTCATAGGCGATATCCTCGTGCGGATAGGCGTGGTGGAACGCCCCGACGATCGCGGCATGATCGTATTGCCAGCGCGCGACGGTGATCCCCGCCGCCTCGCGCGTCGGCGAATTGCGCCCCTCCGCCGCGATCAGCAGCGGCGCGCGGACGGTGCTGCCGTCGTCCAGCGTCGCGACGACGCCGGCCGGGCCGCGCACCATGTCGGTCGCGCGCGTCCGCATGCGCAGGTCGACGTGGCGCGCCGCGCTCGCCGCCTCGAACAGCGCCTTTCGCAGCAGCTTGTTCTCGTACATCGTGCCGAGCGCGCCGTCGCCCTCGTCGGGCCGGAAGTCGAGCTTGCCCGGCGCCAGCCCGTCGCTGACGCGGATATGGCGGATCGCACACCCCTGCCCCGCCAGCGCGGCGCCGATCCCGATCGCATCGAGCATCCGCCCGGTCGCGCTCGCGATCGCCGAGGCGCGCCCGTCGAACCCCGGCGCCAGCATCACCGCCGGATCGGCGGGATCGACGACGGTGCTGGTGACGCCATGCGCGTCCAGTGCGAGCGCCAGCGTGGCGCCGACCAAGCCACCGCCCAGGATGATGACGTCTGTGTCCATATCGCCTCCCTACAAGCGCAACGCATGCGTGCCAACGGCCGGTCCACATCCGGTCGACGCCCGATCCACTGCAGCCGCCTTGACGTAACGCACGCGCGGCCCGATGATTCCGCGGCATTTTCGCGACATTGAAGGGATCGGGCGATGGCGAGCCGTGCGCAGCCAGGCTTGTTGCGTGAGACGGTGAAGGCGGGGGCGGTACGCGGCGGTGCGCTGATCGCGTCGATCGCGCTGTTCCTCTTCACCCTGCTGATGGTGCTGGCGCTGGCGAGCTATCGCGCCAGTGACGCGGCGCTCAACACCGCGTCGGGCGGGCCGATCCAGAATCTCGCCGGGCCGCCGGGTGCGTGGTTCGCCGATCTGGCGCTGACCGTGTTCGGGCCGGCGGTCGCCCTGCTGCTGCCGATCGCGCCGATCGTCGCTGCGCGGCTGTGGCGCGACCAGCCGCCGGGGCGCTGGCTGGCGATGCTGCGCAATGCCGCGATCGGCGTCGCGCTGATGGCCTCGGCGCTCGCCTTCGTCTCCGATTCCTCGGTCCTCGCCCTCCCCGCCGGCTGGGGCGGCGTCGTCGGCCTGTCGGTCGCGCATCTCGTCGAATGGGGTCTCGCCTTCCTCGGCCAGCCCGGCGCCGAACGCTGGGCGGCGCGCGGCATCGGCCTGATCGTCGGCGTCGCCGGCATCATCATCTGGGCGAAAAGCCTCGAAATCGATCTCGGCGATCGCCGCTTCCGCCTGCGCCGCCTGCGCGCCGACGGCGACGACATCGCCGACGCCTATGACGATTTGGACGAAGACGAGGAGGAGGAACCGCTCCAGCTCGCGCGCAAGGTCATCGAGCCGCGCGCGGTGGCGGAGCCCGATCCGCGCCCTGCCCCGGTCATCGCCGATCGCAACCTCGCGCCCTCCGCCGCCCGGCAGAAGCCGCGCCAGCAGAGCCTCGACCTCGGCCACACCTTCGCGCTGCCGTCGATCGACCTGCTGACCCCGGCCCCGCCCGTCCCCAAGGGGACGATCGACAAGGCGGCGCTGGAACGCAACGCCCGCCTGCTCGAGAACGTGCTCGACGACTTCAAGGTACATGGCGTCATCAACGAGGTGCGCCCCGGTCCGGTCGTAACGATGTACGAACTGGAACCCGCGCCGGGCATCAAGGCGAGCCGCGTCATCGCGCTCGCCGACGATATCGCGCGCAACATGTCGGCGGTGTCGGCGCGCGTCGCGGTGATCCCGGGCCGCAACGTCATCGGCATCGAACTGCCCAACGCCAAGCGCGAATCGGTGTCGCTGCACGAACTGGTCGGCAGCCAGACGTTCGAGGATCAGGCCGCGCAGCTGCCGATCATTCTCGGCAAGAACATCGCCGGCGATCCCGTCATCGCCGACCTTGCGCCGATGCCGCACCTGCTCGTCGCCGGCACGACCGGTTCGGGCAAGTCGGTCGGGCTCAACTGCATGATCCTGTCGCTGCTCTACCGGCTGACGCCGGACCAGTGCCGGATGATTATGATCGATCCCAAGATGCTCGAACTGAGCATGTACGACGATATCCCGCATCTGCTCTCCCCCGTCGTCACCGATCCCGCCAAGGCGGTGCGCGCACTGAAATGGGCGGTCGAGACGATGGAGGACCGCTATCGCCAGATGTCCTCGGTCGGCGTGCGCAGCCTCGCGGGCTTCAACGACAAGGTCCGCGCCGCCAAGGCCAAGGGCCAGCGGCTCGGCCGCCGCGTCCAGACCGGCTACCATCCCGACACCGGCCAGCCGGTCTATGAGGAGGAACAGCTCGACTACGAACCGCTGCCGCAGATCGTCGTCATCGTCGACGAGCTCGCCGATTTGATGATGACCGCGGGCAAGGAGGTCGAATTCCTGATCCAGCGGCTCGCGCAAAAGGCGCGCGCGGCGGGCATCCACCTCATCATGGCGACGCAGCGCCCGTCGGTCGACGTCATCACCGGCGTCATCAAGGCGAACCTGCCGACGCGGATCAGCTTCCACGTCACCAGCAAGATCGATTCGCGCACCATCCTTGGCGAACAGGGCGCCGAACAGCTGCTCGGCAAGGGCGACATGCTCTACATGCCCGGCGGCAAGGGCATCGTCCGTGTCCACGGCCCCTTCGTCAGCGACGACGAGGTGCGCGGCATCGCCGATCACTGGCGCGCGCAGGGCCAGCCCGATTATATCAGCTCGGTCACCGAAGAGCCCGAGGACGGCTTCGCACTCGAAGGCGCGCCGGAGGGCGAGGATTCGGCGGAGGACCAGCAATATCGCAGCGCGATCCAGCTGGTGTGCGAATCGCAGAAGGCCTCGACCAGCTGGCTGCAACGCCAGCTGCGCATCGGCTACAATTCCGCCGCACGGCTGATCGAGAAGATGGAGAAGGACGGCATCGTCAGCCGCCCCGACCATGTCGGCCGCCGCGAGGTGCTGCGCGATACCGAAGGGCATGCGATCTAGCGTATCCCGCCTGCCCTGACCCTGCTTTCCCCTCTCCCGCCGGGACAGGGAGAGACGCCGAAGGCTGCGATGGGCGAGGGTGACGGGAACGCTCCGGTTCAGCAGGCATTCAATGCGCAAAATCCACAGGACCCCCATGATCCGACATGCCTTCGCCCTCGCCGCCGCACCGTTCGTCCTGGCCGCGCCCGCCGTCTTGCCCGCGCAGGCGTCCGGCGATCTGGCCGCGGTGCAGCGCCATCTCCAGTCGGTCGAGACGATGACCGCCGACTTCACGCAGACCGATCGCAACGGCAAGGTGCTGACCGGCACCTTCACGCTCAAGAAGCCCGGCAAGCTGCGCTTCCAATATGAGAAGGGCGTGCCGATCCTGATCGTCGCGGAGGGCGGCGCGCTGACCTTCATCGATTATTCGGTACGGCAGGTGCAGCGCTGGCCGATCCGGAATTCCCCGCTGGGCGTGCTGCTCGATCCGTCGCGCGACATCACCCGCTATGCCCGGCTGGTCCAGACCGGCAACGACCGGGTCGTCTCGGTCGAGGCGAACGACCCCAAACACCCCGAATATGGCAAGATCACGCTGATCTTCGCCCGCGATGGCGCCGCGCCGGCCGGACTCGCGCTGCAGGGCTGGGTCGCGCTCGACAGCCAGAACAACCGCACGACGATTCGCCTGTCGAATCAGCGGTTCGGCGTGCCGGTGAGCGACGGAACGTTCAAATGGAACGACCCGCGACGGCCGAACGTCCGCTGACCGATCGGCCATTCATCCACGCGACAGGTTTGCTGGCCTAGAAGGCTCGTGCGGATGTGGGGCGTCCGGGATTTTTCCCCCTGTTGCCCGGACGATAGTCACCACTTCCCGCCTGCGTGACGAACGCTAGGTCGGCCCTCGCTCCATGCCCCCGGAGCGGGGGCCTTTCTGCGTCGGCGTGTCGTGCAGGCGCGTCCGGCGACATGGGCTTCGCCCGTGCCCCGTGCCGATCGCCCGACCTTGCCCGCCCCCCGCGCCCGACCTAGATGCGGCCTGTGAAGATCGTCTCCTGGAACATCAATTCGGTCCGCTTCCGGATCGCCATCGTCGAGCAGTTCCTGCGCGAGGCCGAACCGGACATCCTGTGCCTGCAGGAAACCAAGGTGATCGACGCCGACTTCCCGTTCGAAACCTTCCGCGCGCTCGGCTACGAGCATATCGTCATCCACGGCCAGCGCATGCACCACGGCGTCGCGATCCTCAGCCGCGTACCGATCGTCGCCGACGACCGCTTCGACTGGCAGGCCAATCGCGAGGCGCGGCATGTCGGCATCCGCCTGCCCAACGGCGTCCGTCTGGAGAATGTCTACGTCCCCGCCGGCGGCGATGTGCCGGACCGCGACGTGAACCCGAAGTTCGGGCAGAAGCTCGATTTCGTCGAACGGATGACCGCCTGGTCGCAGGATCTGGCGGTGCCGACGATCCTGACCGGCGATTTCAACATCGCGCCGCTGCCGAGCGACGTGTGGAGTCACAAGGCGCTGCTCAAGGTCGTCAGCCACACCCCGATCGAGGTCGCGGCGCTCGACCGGTTGCAGGCGTCGAACGACTGGGTCGATCTCGGCCGCCACTTCCACCCCGCCCCAGCCCGGCTCCACACGTGGTGGAGCTATCGCTCGCCCGACTGGACGAAGAACGATCGCGGCCGGCGCCTCGACCATATGTGGGCGACCGGCGACGTTGCCGCGCAGGCGGTGGCCCACACCGTCTTCGAAGATTGTCGCAGCTGGCTCAAGCCGTCGGACCATGTGCCGATCATGACCGAGTTCGCCTTTTGACCGCGGCGCGGGACGTCGCGCGCGCGATCGACGCGCTGCGCCGCGGCTGGCCGATCGCGATCCAGGCGCCGGGCGAGGCCCCCCTGACCCTGCTCGCGGTCGAGACCGCCGATCCGGTCGGGCTGGCCGCATTCGCGCCCGACGGCTTTCCGCTGCTGATCTCGAGCGGGCGGGCGGCGACGTTGAAGCTGACCAACCAGCTCGCCGCCGCCGATCCGGATACGCCGGTGGTGATCGAACCGGCACCCTGGCTCGACTTCAACACCGCCGTGGCGCTCGCCGATCCGCAATTCGATCTCGCGACGCCGCTGAAGGGCCCGTTCCGCACCGCGGCGGTGACCCGGCCCGTCGCGAGCCTTGCCGCGATCCGGCTGGCGCGGATCGCGGGGCTGCTGCCCGCCTTCGTCATCGACGGCGCGGACCCCGAACTGACGATCACCCCCGCCGGCATCGACGGGCATCAGGACGCCGGGACATTGCGCCTCGCCACCCGTGCCCGCCTGCCGGTCGACGGTGCCGAGGATGCGGAGATCGTCGCCTTTCGCGCCGCCGATTCGAGCGACGAGCATGTCGCGCTGCTGATCGGCCAGCCCAACGGATCGCCGCCGCTGGTGCGGCTGCACAGCGAATGCCTGACCGGCGACGTGCTCGGCAGCCTCAAATGCGACTGCGGTCCGCAACTGCGCGCCGCGATTCAGGCGATCCGCGCCAACGGCTGGGGCATCCTGCTCTACCTGCGTCAGGAGGGGCGCGGCATCGGCCTCGTCAACAAATTGCGCGCCTATGCCCTGCAGGATCAGGGCTTCGACACCGTCGATGCCAACACGCGGCTGGGATTCGCGGTCGACGCCCGCGATTTCGGCGTGGCGGCGCGGATGCTCGACCTGCTCGGCCAGCGCGACGTGCGGCTGCTGACCAACAATCCCGCCAAGGTCGCGGGACTGGAAGCCGCCGGCGTGCACGTCGCGGAGCGGGTACCGCACGCGCTGCCGCCCAATCCGCACAACGAACGCTATCTCGCAACCAAGCGCGACCGCACCGGCCACCAATTGTAGCCGCTCGCGCCGGCGTTCAGGCCGACAGCGCCAGCGCCTCCGGATCGATCAACCCCGTCAGCCGTCGCGCCGCCCGCCGGGCGAAGGCCAGCGTACAGCGTTTGCGCACATGCGCCGGCAGCGGCACGGTATGCGCCTCGCGCACGATCGCCGCATCGTAGCGATCGGCGACGATCACCCCGGTCCGTTCGGGCAGGAAAGCATGGCCGTCGAGCGGCGTGGTGTCGAACCCGGCCGGCACCGCCCAGTAATAGCGATCGCAGGAGCCCAGATAATCGGGCCATTTGCCGTCGCCCATCAGATCGGCGCGCGACACCTTGATCTCGACGATCACCAATTGCCCGCGCGCGTCGATCGCCATCAGGTCGGCGCGGCGGCCGCCCTCCACCGGGACTTCCGGGATGGTGGTGAGGTCGTGGCGGAGCAGCATCCGCGTCACGCCGCGCGCGACATCGGCGGCACAAATGGCGGGATCGCCGCCATCCAGACACGAAACGGGGGCCATGTCCAACATGACCCCCGCTTAGGAACATTCAGCGAACGGAGCAAGAGCCCCGCCGGTATTCGTGTTCGAAATCAGCGATAGAAAACGTGGTTGCCGATCATCGCGATCTTGGTGACGTTGCCACCCGGGCGACGATCCGGCGTGTTGAAGAACAGCGCCTTGGGAGCGGGGCTGTCCCATTCCGCATCGAGCGCGACGCGAGCGACGGCCAGCGCGGTGCGCCAGGCGGTGCGACCCTCGTCGATCGACGGGATTTCGCCGCCGCGCACGAAGCTGAACTGGCCGCGCTGCTTGACGACCGAGCAGACGTCGGACGGGAAGCGGCCCGACTTCGAACGGTTGATGATGACGTTGGCGACGGCGAGCTGGCCCGCGAGCGGCTCGCCCTTGGATTCGAAATAGATCGCGCCGGCGAGGCAGCGCTGCGTCGCATCGACCTGCGCGCTGTCCTGCGCTGCAACGGCTTCGGCGAGGCTGTCGTAATCGTCGTCTTCGGTCATCGCGACCGCGGGGAGGGGCTGCACCACCGCCTGGGCGGGGCCGAACTGCGGCGTGACGCTGGCAGCAGGGGCGGGGGCGTCAAGTGCGGGAACCGATGCGGGGGCCGCCGGGTTGTTACCCTGAAGAGTCGAGGTCGGGGCCGGAATCGCACCGCGATTGAGGTCCGAGGCCCGGACTGGCGAGCTGTGGCTGATGAGGCCCGCCAGAGAGAAAGTCATCACCGCGATGGCCGCGGCGCGCTGCATAATCGTCATTAACGTATTCGATATGCGGTTGGACCACGGACCCGATCGGCTGGCCGATCGTCCGGGCATCCCCCCGACTGCGTCACCGACCCGGATCGCACCCAGGCGCGGCACAACGCGCTTTCACTGTGCGCGAGGCCATCGTCACAGCAGCGTCATGTGTCAATTCGACAGGATCGTTTCAGCGGCGAACCGTTCGGCTTCCGGGATGTCCAGTTCCACGACCCACAGATCGGGATCGTTCATCCGCCGCCGCCGCCAGTAGGATTCGGCGCCGTCGGAAGGGACCGAATCGGTCAGGGATATTGCTCCATCCATGCCGATCGTGCGTTCCAGAACCCGTACGGGACCTGAACGATCCTCGATCAGCACCAGGATCGCGCCACCCTGCGGGTCGCCCTTGGCGCGGACCATCGCGATGCCGCCGGCGTCGTTGACCCGCCGCAGGAGCACGCCAATGGTCAGGTGCGTCGGCAGGCGGGCGGTCATCGCCCGGTCACGCGGGACGATAGCCGGGCAGGCCGGACAGCGCGATCTGCGAGCGCATGAAGGTGCCGGTGCCGCGCGCCGCTTCCTCGCCATCCGCATCGATCAGCCGCGCATCCGCGACATAGACGCGCCGCTTGCCGCTGATCCAGCGACCCTCGGCAACGACCGGCCCCGCCTTCAGCGGACGAGTGAGCAGCAGGTTGAACGCGGTGGTCAGCAGGAACCGGTCGGTGACGAGGCTGTTCGCCGCGTAAAAGGCGGCATCGTCGAGCATCTTGAAGTAGCTGGTGCCGTGGACCGCGCCGGCGGCATGATAATGCCGTTCGTCGAGGTTGAAGTGGATGCGCGCCACGCCGGCCTCGACGATCTCCAGTCGGGAATCGAACAGGCGGTTGATCGGTGCTGCGGCGTAGAGCGATTCGAGGCTGCGGAAATGCGCGCTCGCGCCGGCGTCAGGCGGCATCGCGCGCAGCATCGGCGGTGAACAGCGCATAAAGCGCATCCGGCGACCCCGCGCCGCGCAGCTTGGCGAGAAACGTCCGGTCGCGCAGGCGGCGCGAGACGCGCGCCAGCGCCTTCAGATGCTCCGCCCCGGCATCGACCGGCGACACCAGCATGAAGACGAGGTCGACCGGCAGATCGTCGACCGCGTCAAATTCGATTGGCTGCGCGAGCCGCATGAACACGCCGGTGACCGTATCGATATCCGGCAGCCGCGCATGCGGGATGGCGACGCCGCCGCCGAAGCCGGTCGACCCGATCTTCTCGCGCGCCGCCAGCCGTTCGGCGGTGAGCCGCCCGTCGAGGCCGAGCGCATCGGTGGCGGTGCAGAGCTGGACGAACAGCGCCTTCTTATGGGCGACGGCGACGTCCTTGTAGACCGCCTCCGGGCGCAGCAGATCGCTGAAGTCGTTCATGGCTGACTCGAATTTCGAAGAAAAGGACCCCGCCGGACCCCGTAGACGATCCGGCGGGGTTGCGACAGATCAGCTGGCGGCGGGCTGCTGGACCTGCTGGCGCTGCGGTTCGACCCAGCCGATGGTGCCGTCGCCGCGGCGATAGACCATGTTGTAGGCGCCGGTGCCGGCATTCTTGAACAACAGCGCAGCGGTGTTGCGCAGATCGAGCATCATCACCGCATCGGACACGCTGGCATCGGGAATGTCGACGCGGGTTTCGGCGATGATAAGCGGCGCGTCGCCGACATCCTCCTCGCTGACCGTCTCCTGGAACAGCGTATAGCCGGCATTGTCATAGCCCATATCCTCCTGGATCGCCGCCGCCTCGCTGGCATGCCGATCCTTCAGGCGGCGCATGTAGCGGCGCAGCTGCGTCTCGATCTTGGCGGCCGCGCCATCGAAGGCGAGATGCGCCTCCTGCGCCTGATGGCTGCCCTTGAGCACCAGCCCCTTCATGACGTGGACGACGATGTCGCATTTGAAGCCGACGTCGTGCGGCCCCTTGCCGAACGTCACCTCTGCCGAGAGGGCGCGGGCGAAATATTTCGTGGCGATACCCTGAAGCCGGTCGCTCACATGATCCTTGAGCGCGTCGCCGGTCGCGACCTGATGACCAGAGATCCGGATATCCATTGTCTTCTCCATTGATGTGGGCTGGCCTGTTGGCCTTCACCCGATTGGCGTTATTCGAACGCCGCGACCCCCCAAAGCGGATCCTGCAATTTCGAAACAAATGCCGCATGCGCCGCAAGTTCCGTATCGGACGGCCGGAACGTGCGCGGCGGCCGCACCGTCACCGGGCGGCGCACGACGATCTGCGCCGATTCGACGACCGGCGCATCGTCGACCAGCCCCAATCCGATCTGGCGGCCGCCGAGCAGCTCGACATAGACCTGCGCGAGCAGCTGCGCGTCGAGCAGGGCGCCGTGCAGCACGCGATGCGACCGGTCGACGCCGAACCGCGAACACAGCGCGTCGAGCGTATGCTTGGCGCCGGGGTGGCGGCTGCGCGCGATCTGCAGCGTGTCGACCATGCGGTTGATGTGGACGATCTGCCGCCCGCAGCGGGTCAGCTCGCCGTTGAGGAAGGAAAAGTCGAATCCGGCATTGTGCGCGACCAGCGGCGCATCGCCGAGGAAGTCGATCAGATCGTCGACCGCCTCGGCGAACTTCGGCTTGTCGCTCAGAAACGCTTCGGAGATGCCGTGCACCGCCTGCGCCTCGGCCGGCATGTTGCGTTCGGGATGGTAATACGCGTGGAAGGTGCGGCCGGTTTCGACCCGGTTGACCATCTCGACGCAGCCGATCTCCACCAGCCGGTCGCCCCCGGCGAAGCTCAGGCCGGTGGTTTCGGTATCGAAGACGATTTCGCGCATGCCACCTCTATCCGCCTGTGGCGGGCACCATGCAAGCGATCACATGGCGGACGGTGTCGCGCGTCCGGTCGAGCGACACGTCGGTGGGGATGACGAAGTCGGCACGCGCGCGCTTGTCCGCGTCCGGCAGCTGGCGGGCAAGGATCGCGTCGAATTTCGCGGGCGTCATGGTGGCGCGCGCGAGCGTGCGGGCGCGCTGCACCTCCGGGGCGGCGGAGACGACCGCAATCCGGTCGACCGCGCGGTCGCCGCCGGTTTCGAACAGCAGCGGCACGTCGAACACGACCAGCGGCGCGGCGGCGTTCGACGCGAGGAAGGAGGCGCGCTCCTCGCCCACCGCGGGATGGACGATCGCCTCAAGCCGCTTCATCGCCGCATCGTCGCCGAGCACCGCAGCGGCGAGGGCAGGGCGGTCGACGCCGCCCGCGCCGGTGGTGCCGGGAAACGCCGCCTCGATCGCGGCAACGACCCGGCCGCCGGGCCCTTGCAGGCGATGGACCGCGGCATCGGCGTCGAACACCGGCACCCCCTCGTCGGCGAACATCGCCGCGACCGTCGACTTGCCCATGCCGATCGATCCGGTCAGCCCCAGGGTAAGGGGACGTCCGGTCATGCCAGCAGCAGGTCGCGCAACTCGTCGTCGCGATCGCGCGGTGGCGCCGCACCGAAGAACAGTTCGAACGCGAGCGCCGCCTGCCCGATCAGCATCTCCAGCCCGTCGACCGTCTCCAGCCCGCGCGCCCGCGCGGCGGCGAGCAGCGGCGTCTCCAGCGGCGAATAGACGATGTCGTAGACGACCGCCTCCGCATCGAGCGCGCCGAGATCGAGGTCGAGCGGCGGCTGGCCGGCCATGCCGAGCGTGCTGGCGTTGACCAGCAGTGCCGATGGCGCCGCCGCCGGCTGCAGCGGCAACGCCTGCCCCTTGAGGCCGAAGGACGACAGCAGCACGCCGGCCTTCAGCGTGTTGCGGTTCATGATCGTCACCGGGCCGACGTCCATCCGCGCCAGCGCGAACAGGATCGCCCGCGCCGCACCGCCCGCACCGATGACCGTCACCGGCTTGCCGGCGAAGTCGAAGCCGGCGAGCGGCGCATAGAAGCCGCCGGCATCGGTGTTGGTGCCGACCGGCGTGCCGTCTTCGGCACGGAAGACGGTGTTGATCGCGCCGATCCCGCCGCGTACGTCGCCGCGGTCATCGACATGGTCGAGCGCGGCGAGCTTGTGCGGCATGGTGATGTTGCAGCCGCGCCAGTCGGGGTCTTCGCGGCGCTGCGTGAAGAACGCGGGCAGTTCCTCGGCCGTCACCAGCGTCTTGCGATATTCGGCGTCGAGCCCGAGCTGGTCGAGCCAGAAGCCGTGGATGACCGGCGATTTGGACTGGACGATCGGATCGCCGATCACTTCGGCATAAGGACGGGTCATGCGGGGATCACTTTGCGGACGCGGAGATAGTCGAGGACGTTGAGCAGCGGCAGGCCGAGCACGGTGAACTGGCTGCCGTCGATGCGACTGAACAATTGCGCGCCGGGGCCCTCGATCCGGTAGCAGCCGACGCAGCCGCTGATTGCCGGCCATTCCCGATCGAGATACGCATCGATGAACGCGGGCGAGAGCGGACGGACGTGCATCCGCGCCGCCTCGACATGCCGCCAGACCGGGCGACCGCCCTCCGCGATCACCGCGGCGCTCCACAGGTCGTGGCGCGCGCCGGACATGCGGGCGAGGTGCTCGGCGGCCTGTTCCCGGCTTTCCGGCTTGTCGAGCAACGTACCGTCCGTGAGCGCGACGACGCTGTCGCTGCCCAGCACGAGCCGGCCCGGCTGACGCAGGCTGACCTTCACCGCCTTCAGCTCGGCGAGCGCATCGGCGAGGTCGCGCGGCTTTGATCCGGCGAGTGCCGCCTTGGCGGCATCTTCGTCGACGCCCGCCGCGGTCGCGTCGAACGGCACGCCGGCGGCGGTGAGCATCGCGCGGCGGGATGCGCTCTGCGAGGCGAGGAGCAGGGGGGTCATGCTAATGTTTCCTCGTCATCCCCGCGCAGGCGGGGATCCAGACTGGCTGACGGCAGCGATGGATACGATGCGTTCGCGCCTATGGATCCCCGCATGCGCGGGGATGACGGAATTGGAAGACGGCAGTCGATCACACCACGCCCGCCTTGCGCTGGTTGGCGAGCGCGATGATCGCCGCCGCGGTTTCCTCGATCGAGCGGCGGGTGACGTCGATCACCGGCCAGCCGTTGTCGGCGAACATGCGGCGGGCATAAGCGATCTCGCGCGTCACCGCCTCCTCCTCGACATAGGCGGTGTCGGGCATCTGGTTGAGCGACAGCAGCCGGTTGCGGCGGATCTGGATCAGCCGGTCGGCACTGGTGGTCAGGCCGACGACCAGCGGGTTCTTCAGCCCGAACAGGATGCGCGGCGGCGGGCTTTCGACGACGATCGGGATGTTAGCGGTCTTCCAGCCGCGATTGGCGAGGTAGATCGAGGTCGGCGTCTTCGACGAGCGGGAGACCCCGGCGAGGACGATCTCCGCCTCCTCCCAATCCTCCGACGCGATGCCGTCGTCATGCGCGATCGTCCACTGGATCGCATCGACCCGCGCGAAATAGGCGGCGTCGAGCGCGTGCTGGCGACCGGGACGCGCCTTCGCCTGCTGGCCGAGCAGCCCCGACAGCGCATCGTTGACCGGATCGAGCGGCGCGACCGCGGGCAGGCCAAGGGCAAGGCAGCGCTGTTCGAGGATGCGGCGGGTCGCGACGTTGACCAGGGTGAAGATCACCAGACCCGGGTTCTGCGCGATCTCCTGCAGAATGCGTTCGAGATGCGCCTCGGTGCGGACCATCGGCCAGAAATGACGGACCGTCTCAACGTCGTCATATTGCGCGAGCGCCGCCTTGGCGATGTTCTCCAGCGTCTCGCCGGTGGAATCCGACAGCAGATGGAGGTGGAGGCGCATCATATCGCCCGCCCTCCCGCGCAGGGCGCGGTGCCGGCCCGCGTCCTCAACGAGGGTTCTGACGACAGGCACGGTTCTGTGGATAACATGGGCGGAACGGATAGGATAAGTCGGCACCCTCGCCAACCCGCCGTCGCGCCGTGGACAACCCGCATATTGTCCACATTTGCGCTCACAGGGCATGGTTTTATCCACAGCCTGTGGATGATGGGGACGGGCAATCCCGAATCCCCGCGGAATCGCCGATCCTTGCCGGTCAACCTGTGGGTGGTTAGGGCATGAAACCGCTTATCCCGTTATCCACGTGCCAACCACTGCATCATCCTTTCTCAAGATTCTTTTATAGGAAGAAGCCCTGTCCGATCCTGTGAACAAGCCGCTCCTCGCGACGTTGCGCGGTGCGAAACCGGCCGTGCCACCGATGTGGCTCATGCGTCAGGCCGGACGCTACCTGCCCGAGTATCGTGCGCTGCGGGCGGAGAAGGGGGGCTTCCTCGCGCTCGCCACCGATCCCGATGCGGCGGCGGAGGTGACGGTCCAGCCGATCCGACGCTTCGGCTTCGACGGGGCGATCCTGTTCTCGGACATCCTGATGGTGCCTTGGGCGCTGGGGCAGGACCTGACCTTCGGGCCGGGCGAGGGACCGCGGCTGACGCCACCGCTGATCGATACCGCACTGAACGCGCTGCAACGCGTGCCTGAGCGCCTCGAGCCGGTCTATGGTACCTGCGAGCGGGTCGCCGCGGCTTTGCCGCCAGAGACCAGCTTTCTGGGCTTTGCCGGCTCGCCGTGGACGGTGGCGACCTATATGGTCGCGGGCCAGGGATCGAAGGACCAGCATGAGACGCGCGGCTTCGCCTATGCCGACGAGGGCGCGTTTCAGGCGATCGTCGATGCGATCGTCGCGATGACGGTGGAGTATCTGGCGCGCCAGATCGCCGCGGGGGTGGAGGCGGTGCAGCTATTCGACAGCTGGGCGGGATCGCTGTCGCCGGCGCAGTTCGAACGCTGGGTGATCGCGCCCAATGCGGCGATCGTCGCGGGGTTGCGCGCGCGCTGCCCGGACGCCTGCATCATCGGCTTTCCCAAGGGCGCGGGCGGCAAGCTGCCCGCCTATGCGCGCGAGACCGGGGTGGATGCGATCGGACTGGACGAGACGGTCGATCCCGTCTGGGCCAATGCGGTGCTGCCGGCCGGGCTGCCGGTGCAGGGCAATCTCGACCCGCTGGCCCTGATGGCCGGCGGTGCGGCGCTCGACGACGGCACCGACCGGGTACTGGCGGCGTTCGCGGACCGGCCGCATGTCTTCAACCTCGGCCATGGCATCGGCCAGTTCACGCCGATCGCGCATGTCGAGCAACTGGTCGCGCGGGTGAGGGGATCGTGATGGACGTACTGGCGGGTGCCTATCTGTGGATCGTCGCGGCGCATGTGATCTTCGTCATCTTCTGGATGGCGGGCCTGTTCATGCTGCCGCGCTACCTCGTCTATCATCAGGAGGCGCTGGTCGCGGGGCGGAGCGAGGAAGCGGCCTTGTGGGTCGAGCGAGAGGGCAAGATCCGCGCGATCATCCTGACCCCCGCGATGATCGCGGTGTGGCTGCTCGGCCTGCTGCTCGCCACCATCGGCCAGCATTGGGGCGAGGGGTGGTTGCATGCGAAATTGCTTTTCGTGCTGCTGCTGTCAGGCTATCACGGCTGGGCGGTCGGCTATGCGCGCAAGCTCGCGAAGGGCGTGATGCGGTTCGACGGGCGGCGATTGCGCATGCTCAACGAGGTCCCGGCGCTGGCGGCGACGGTGATCGTCGTGCTGGTGTTCGTAAAGCCGTTCTGACGGCGGATCATCTGACCCCGCGCGCCAATCCGCTTGACGAACCGGCCGCCCCCTCTTACCTCCTGCTCTCGCGTAGAGCGGCCGTCCGGCCGCTCCGCGTTTCCTCTCCAGCTTTTCGTCGCTGCGGTTCCTTCGCCGACCCAAGCTATCTCCCCCGACTACGCATTCGGATTTTTCCATGCATCTCAAAGACTTGAAGAAAAAGACCCCCGCCGAGCTGGTCAGCATGGCCGAAGAGCTGGGGGTCGAGGGCGCCTCGACGCTGCGCAAGCAGGACCTGCTGTTCGCGATCCTGAAGGTGCAGGCCGAAAATGGCGACCAGATCATGGGCCTCGGCACGATCGAGGTCCTGCAGGACGGCTTCGGCTTCCTGCGCAGCCCGGAGGCCAATTATCTCGCCGGACCCGATGACATCTACATCTCGCCCAACCAGGTCCGCAAACACGGCCTGCGCACCGGCGACACCGTCGAGGGCGAGATCCGCGCGCCCAAGGACGGCGAGCGCTATTTCGCGCTGACCAAGCTCATCACCGTCAATTTCGACGATCCCGACGCGGTCCGCCACCGGGTCAACTTCGACAACCTCACGCCGCTCTATCCGGAATCGAAGCTGACGCTCGATCCCGCCGATCCGACGCAGAAGGACAAGTCGGCGCGTGTTATCGACATCGTGTCGCCGCAGGGCAAGGGCCAGCGTACGCTGATCGTCGCGCCGCCGCGCGTCGGCAAGACGGTGATGCTCCAGAACATCGCCCGCGCCATCTCGGACAACCATCCCGAGGTGTTCCTGATCGTGCTGCTGATCGACGAGCGGCCCGAGGAAGTGACCGACATGCAGCGGTCGGTGAAGGGCGAGGTCGTCTCCTCGACCTTCGACGAACCCGCGCAGCGCCACGTCCAGGTCGCCGAAATGGTGATCGAGAAGGCCAAGCGGCTGGTCGAGCACAAGAAGGACGTGGTGATCCTGCTTGACAGCATCACGCGTCTCGGCCGCGCCTACAACACCGTGGTGCCGTCATCGGGCAAGGTGCTGACCGGCGGCGTCGACGCCAATGCGCTGCAGCGGCCCAAGCGCTTCTTCGGTGCGGCGCGCAACATCGAGGAGGGCGGTTCGCTCTCGATCATCGCCACCGCGCTGATCGACACCGGCAGCCGCATGGACGAGGTGATCTTCGAGGAGTTCAAGGGCACCGGCAACTCGGAAATCGTCCTCGACCGCAAGGTCGCCGACAAGCGCGTCTTCCCGGCGTTGGACGTCGGCAAGTCCGGCACCCGCAAGGAAGAGCTGCTGGTCGACAAGGACAAGCTGTCGAAGCAGTGGGTGCTGCGCCGCATCCTCATGCAGATGGGGACGATCGACGCGATGGAGTTCCTGCTCGACAAGATGAAGAATTCGAAGACCAACGAGGATTTCTTCGACTCGATGAACCAATAGCCGGCCCGGACGGCGGGCCGGCGCCGCCGCCCCCCTCCGACGACAAGGCAAGCCAACAACGCGCGGGAGCCCATGGCTTTCGCGCGTTGCTGCGTTATGGACCTGATCGTCAACCGGGAGTGTGAAACGTGTCCATCATCGCCATGCTGAGCGCCGCCGCCGCCAGCGGGCCGGGGTCTCCGGCCGAGATCTGGCAGCATATCGTCAACGATTTTTCCAACATCACCAGCCCCGCCGCGCTGTCGGCCTTCTTTCAGGTGCTGATGATCGACATCGTGCTGGCCGGCGACAATGCGATCGTCGTCGGCGCACTGGCGGCGGGCCTGCCGATCGACCAGCGCAAGAAGGTCATCCTGATCGGCATCCTCGCGGCGCTGGTGCTGCGGATCATCTTCGCGCTCGCGGTCAGCTGGCTGCTCGGCGTCATCGGCCTGATCTTCGCCGGCGGTATCCTGCTGCTGTGGGTGGCGTGGAAGATGTGGCGCGAGCTGCGCGAAAACCACAATGCCGGATCGCCCGAGATCGACGGGGACGAAACCGCCGGCCTGCGTCCGGCCAAGAGCTTCGCCGCCGCCGCTTGGGCGGTCGCGGTCGCCGACGTGTCGATGAGCCTCGACAACGTGCTCGCCGTCGCCGGCGCGGCGCGCGACCATCCCGGCATCCTCATCATCGGCCTGCTGCTGTCGGTGGCGCTGATGGGCATCGCCGCGAACCTGATCGCCAAGTATATCGAGCGCTATCGCTGGATCGCCTATATCGGCCTGCTGGTGATCCTCTACGTCGCCGGCAAGATGATCTACGAAGGGGTCGTCGATCCCAACGTCGGGGTCATGAAGCTGTTCGGATAAGGGAAGGGGGGCCGTCGAGCCCCCCTTTTTCGTTCTGATCGATCAGCCGAGATGCTCGGCGAAGAAGGCGCCGGTACGGGCGTCCGCCTGCTCGGCAGCGGCATCGGAGCGCCGATCGCCGAACTCCGTCGCGAAGCCGTGATCCTCGCCCGGATAGTCGTACAGCGTCACCTTGGGGTGATCGTCCAGCCCGGCGTGCATCGCCGCCTGTGCTGCCTTGTCGACGAAATGGTCCTCCTCCGGCACGTGGAGCAGCACCGGCCTGGCGATGGCATGTGCCTCGCGCAGCAGGCCGTCGATGCCCACGCCGTAATAGCCGACCGAGGCATCGACGTCGGTCCGCGCCGCGGTCATGAAGGCGAGGCGCCCGCCGAGGCAATAGCCGACGACGCCGACCTTGCTGACGAGGCCGGTGCCGGCGAGCGCGTCGTTGAGTAGGCCGCGCGCGGTGCGGATCGTCGCTTCGATATCGCGGATGCCGGCATCCTGGTTGAACTTGCCCATCAGCCCGAGCGCCTGCTGCATCTCGTCGGGCACGTCGGGATCGAGCTGGATACCCGGAGCGATCGGCCAGAACAGGTCGGGAGCAAGCGCGAGATATCCTGCCGCTGCCAGCGAATCGCACTTGCTGCGGATTCCGGCGTTCACCCCGAATATCTCCTGGATGACGACGATCGCTGCTTTGGGAGTGCCGGCCGGTTCGGCAACATAGGCGTCGAACGTGCCGTTGCCGTCGAGTGTCTCGATCTGGATGGTCTTGGTCATGGGGGGTCCTCTCGCGCGTCGGGGCGTGCTGGGCTATGCAATGCGCCACAGGGCTGCTCAAGGGGCGATGCGCAATGAAGGTGACGGTGGATATCGATCTGACCCCGGAGGAGGCACGCCGCGCGATGGGCCTGCCCGACCTCACGCCGTTGCACGAACGCTATATCGCATCCCTGCTCGAAACGATGAACGGACAGGTTCGCCCGGAACTGCTCGAGAACATGATGAAGAGCTGGACGCCCATGAGCGAGGCCGGTTTCGCGATGTGGCGGCAGATGTTCGAACAGGCGACGAAGACCGGCAATTGATGGACACGATCTTCGCGTTGTCGAGCGGCGCGGCGCCGGCGGGGATCGGGGTGATCCGGGTAAGCGGCCCGCAAGCGTTCGCCGCCGTGACGCGGATTGCCGGATTGCTGCCGCCGGTCCGCAGCGCGCGGGTGCGGGCCTTGCGCGACGATCGGGGCAATCTGCTCGATCGCGCGCTGGTGCTGGTCTTTCCCGGTCCGGCGACGGCGACCGGCGAGGATCTGGCCGAACTGCATTGCCATGGCGGGCGCGCAGTGATCGCTTCGGTGCTCGCGACGCTGGCGGCGCAGCCCGGCCTGCGACCCGCCGTCGCCGGTGAGTTCACCCGGCGCGCGCTGGCGAACGGGCGCATCGATCTGGCCGAGGCATCAGGCCTTGCCGACCTGCTGTCGGCGGATACCGAACGGCAGCGGATCGCGGCGCTGGCCGCGGCCGAAGGGATCGTCAGCCAGCGAGTGCGCGACTGGCTCGATCAGTTGGCGATGCTCGCCGCGTTGATCGAAGCGCAGCTCGACTTCGCGGATGAGGACGATGTCGCCGGTGACGATGCGGCGCTCGCGTCCATCCGTGTGGGCAAGGCGGCGCTGGCCGCGGAATTGCGCGCGGTGCTCGCCAATCCATCGGTCGAGCGGCTGCGTGACGGCGTGCATGTCGTTCTCGCCGGCCCGCCGAACAGCGGCAAGTCGACGCTGGTCAATCTGCTCAGCCAGCGCGAGCTGGCAATCGTGTCGCCGATCGCGGGGACGACACGCGACCGGATCGAGGCGACGGTGACGCGGGCGGGGCTGGTCTACGTCCTTACCGACACCGCCGGACTGACCGAGAGCGACGATCCGGTCGAGCGGATCGGCGTGACGCGGGCCGAGGCATCGGTCGCACGGGCGGACCTGTTGCTGTGGCTCGGGGACGCGCAGCCACCGCGACCCGATGCGGTCTGGGTACGCGCGCGGGCGGATCAGCCGGACCGTCAAGCCGTGCCGGACGCGGAGGTGAGCGTGTCGCAGAACGACTTGGCCAGCATCGAGGCGCTGTGGAATATCATCGCCGATCGCGCGGAACGGCTGTTGCCGCGGGGCGACGCGATCACCTTTCGCGAGAGCGAGCGGGACGCATGCCGGCACGCCCTTTCGGCCCTGGAGGAGGACGAGGGCGATCCGCTCATCATCGGTGAGCAATTGCGTCTCGCCACCCGCGCGCTGGGGCAGATCCTTGGGATCGATGCGACGGAGGCGATGCTGGACAATCTGTTCGGCCGCTTCTGTATCGGCAAATGATGTTCCACGTGGAACAGTTTTGACCTGACCGCACCACTCGCTTAGGCGCAGATCATGTATGACGTGATCGTCGTCGGCGGTGGCCATGCCGGCACCGAAGCCGCCGCAGCCGCCGCGAGGCGTGGAGCCAATACCCTGCTCATCAGCCACGACCGCCGCTATATCGGCGCGATGTCGTGTAATCCCGCGATCGGCGGGCTGGGGAAGGGGCATATCGTCCGCGAGGTCGACGCCTTCGATGGCCTCATCGGCCGGGCCGCCGATGCCGCGGCGATCCACTATCGCATGCTCAACCGCAGCAAGGGCGCGGCGGTTCACGGCCCGCGCGTGCAGGCGGACCGGCGGCTTTATGCCGGTGCGGTCCAGCGGATGCTTGCGGCCCAGCCGTGCCTGACGATCGGCGAGGGGGATGTCGATGCGCTGGTGCTGACCGGCGATCGCGCAACCGGCGTCGTGCTGGCGGACGGAAGCCATATCCACGGCCGTACCATTGTCCTCGCCACCGGCACGTTCCTGGGCGGCCGGATGTTCCGTGGCGACGAACGGCACGAGGGCGGGCGAATTGGCGAACGGCCGGCACGCAAGCTCGCCGAACAGCTCCGCGCCTTGGCGCTGCCGCTGGAACGGCTCAAGACCGGCACGCCGCCACGGCTTGACGGCCGCACGATCGACTGGGGTCGACTGGAGGAACAGCATTCCGATCCCGAGCCCTGGACGATGTCGCCGATGGCCGGGCGGCGGCTGTTGCCGCAGGTCGCCTGTGCGATCACCCGCACCAATGCGGCGACCCATGATGCCATCCGCGGTGGCCTCGATCGGTCGCCTTTGTTCGGGGGCGCGATCGAGGGGCAGGGGCCACGCTATTGTCCGTCCATCGAAGACAAAGTCCATCGCTTCGGCGACCGCGATGGCCATCAGGTCTTCCTCGAACCCGAGGGGCTGGACGATGCGACCGTCTATCCGAACGGACTATCCACCTCTCTGCCGACCGACGTCCAGGCGGCGATGATCCGCAGTATCGCCGGGCTCGAACGCGCCGCGATCACCATGCCCGGCTATGCGGTCGAATATGACTATCTCGATCCGCGGGCGCTGGACGCGCGACTGGCGCTGGCCGCGATCCCCGGTGTCTATTGCGCGGGCCAGCTCAATGGCACGACCGGCTATGAGGAGGCAGCCGGACAGGGGCTGATCGCCGGGCTGAACGCGGCCGCCGAGGCGTGCGATCTCGAACCCTGCGTACTCGATCGCGCGTCGAGCTATACCGGGGTGATGATCGACGATCTGGTGCTTCAGGGCGTGACCGAACCGTATCGCATGCTCACCGCGCGTGCTGAGTTTCGGCTGTCGCTGCGCGCCGACAATGCCGAAACCCGGTTGGGCGAGACGGCGGCGCGGTTGGGCTGCCTCGGTGGCGAGCGGCTGGCGCACCAGCATCGTCGCGCCGGGGAACGATCGCATGTGCGCCAGCTGTTGGCAGCGGAGCGTACGGCTTTGGACCTTGCCCGGCTGGGCGTGCAGGTGGCGCAGGATGGCAGCCGGCGTACGCTGTACGACTGGCTGCGGATGCCATCGGTGATGCTCGAGGTCGTGGCGCTGGACGTGTTCACCGTAGCGGGCGACGCGGTGCTGACTGAAATTGTCGAGGATGCGCGTTATGCGCCCTATCTCGAGCGGCAGGCGGAAGAGGTGGCGCGGATGCGGCGGGAGGAGGCTGTCCCGCTCCCCGACGGGCTGGACTATGCCGCGATACCGGGTCTGTCGAACGAGATGATCGATCGACTGACCGTGGCACAGCCGGGGTCGCTGGGGGCGGCTTCGCGGGTGCGCGGGGTCACGCCGGCAGCGCTGTCTGCCATCTATCTCTATGCACAGCGGCGGGCGGCATGACCGAGGACGAAGCCAGGGCAAAGATCGCCGACCGGTTCGGCGACCGGAAGACGGAGCGGGTGGCGGCATTCCTCGACCTCGTCCGCGAAGAGAATGCACGGCAGAACCTGATCGCGCCCTCCACGATCCCGATGATCTGGGCACGGCACAGCCTGGACTCGGCACAGCTATTGTTTCACGTGGAACAATCGATCGGCGCATGGCTGGACATCGGCACGGGCGGCGGCTTCCCCGGCATCATCGTTGCGCTCCTGCGCGACGGGCCGGTCACGATGGTCGAACCGCGGAAGAAGCGCGCCGACTTCCTGCAGGATTGCGTCGACCGGCTGGGCATTTCCAATGCGGTCGTCCTCGCCAGCAAGGTCGAAGCGGTATCAGGGCGTTTCGCGGTTATTTCGGCGCGTGCGGTCGCATCCGTCGAAAAGCTTTTGCAAGCGGCAGGGCATTGCGCCACACCGGACACGCGGTGGATATTGCCTCGGGGGCGGATCGAGCCGGACCAGCTCGACATTCTCCGACGTGACCGAACCCGATTGTTCCACGTGAAACATTCCGTGACCGATCCGGATTCTTCGATCCTGATCGTCGAGCGCAGCAGGGGACCTGCACGATGACGACTATTGCGGTGGCCAATCAGAAGGGCGGCGTCGGCAAGACGACCAGCGCGATCAATCTCGCCACGGCGCTGTCGGCCACCGGCAAGAGCGTGCTGCTGATCGATCTCGATCCACAGGGTAACGCCTCGACCGGCCTTGGCGTCGGCCACGCACAGCGCGGTCGGTCGAGCTATCACGTCCTCGTCGGCGAGGCGGAGATCGCGGATGCGGTCATCACCACCCGCGTTCCCCGGCTCGATCTGGTCCCCGCGACGCAGGACCTGTCGGGTGCGGAGATCGAACTGGTCGAGTTCGATCACCGCACCCACCGGCTCGACCGGGCGCTGGCACAGGTGAAGGGGCGGTGGGACATCATCCTGATCGACTGCCCGCCGTCGCTCGGTCTGCTGACGATCAACGCCATGGTCGCGGCGGACAAATTGCTCGTGCCGCTGCAGTGTGAATTCTTCGCGCTGGAGGGGCTCTCGCAATTGCTGACCACGGTCGAGCGGATCCGCGAACGGTTCAATCCCGGCCTCGCCATCCTCGGCGTTGCGCTCACCATGTACGATCGCCGCAACCGGCTGACCGAACAGGTGTCGGCCGACGTGCGCGCGGTGCTGGGGCGGGTCGTGTTCGACACGGTGATCCCGCGCAACGTGCGACTGTCCGAAGCGCCGAGCCACGGGCTGCCGGCCCTGATCTACGATCACCGCTGCTCCGGCTCGCAAGCCTATATCGATCTCGCGCGCGAGCTGATCGCGCGCCTGCCGCAGACGACGGCGGTGGCGGCGTGAGCGATGCGACGAAGCGGGCCGGCCGGCCGGGCGGGCTCGGTCGCGGGCTGAGCGCGCTGCTCGGCGAGATGGCGAGCGAAGCCCCCGTCGCACCGGGCACGAAGGGCAGCGTCCCGACCGGCGTGCGGATGCTGCCGGTCAGCGCGCTGTCGCCGCATCCCGACCAGCCGCGCCGGCATTTCGACGATGCCCTGCTCGACGAGCTGGCGGCATCGATCGCGTCGCGCGGGCTGATCCAGCCGATCGTCGTTCGCCCGCACGGCCACGACTATCAGATCGTCGCCGGCGAACGCCGCTGGCGCGCGGCGCAACGCGCACGATTGCACGAGGTGCCGGTCGTCGTCCGCGACTTCGACGATGCGCAGACGCTCGAGATCGCGCTGATCGAGAACATCCAGCGTCAGGACCTCAACGCGATCGAAGAGGCGCAGGCCTATCAACGGCTTGCCGGCGATTACGGCCATACGCAGGAGGCGCTGGCCAAGATCGTCCACAAATCGCGGAGCCATGTCGCCAACCTGTTGCGATTGCTGGAACTTCCGGCGGCGGTGCAGGATCGGGTGACCGACGGATCGCTGTCGATGGGGCATGCCCGCGCGCTGCTCGGCGCCCGCGACGTCGAGACGCTGGCGGAGCAGGTGGTCGCGCGCGGCCTGTCGGTGCGCGAAACCGAAAAGCTCGCCAAGGGTGCCAAACCCGAACGGGCAGGGGGCGGTGGCAGCCGCCACCCCGCACCCGCCGCGGCGCCGGATGCCGATATCGCCGCGCTCGAACGGCAATTGTCCGATCTGCTCGGCCTGCACGTCCGTGTGGCGCATAGCGAGAAGGGCGGCACGTTGACGCTGACCTATGCGACGCTCGACCAGCTCGACATGGTCTGCCAGCGCCTGACCGGCGATACGATCTGATGATCCTGCGATCGGACGAACATGACGACCTGCCCGCGGGTGACGGCGTCATGCGGGTACATTGGTTCCGCCCGGCGGACGCGGGCCGCTATCCGGGGCTGGTGCTCTATTCGGAGATCTATCAGGTCACCGCGCCGATCCGGCGACTGGCGGCCTGGTTCGCGGGCCATGGCCATATCGTCGCGGTGCCGGAGGTCTATCACGATTATGAGGCGCCGGGGACGGTGCTGGCCTATGATGCTGCAGGCACCGATCGCGGCAATGCGCTGAAGTTCGCCAAGCCGGTGGCGGCGTTCGATGCCGATGCCACGCGCACGCTGGATGCGCTGGCGGCCCATCCGGCGTGCAACGGCCGGCTGGGGACGGTCGGCGTCTGCCTCGGCGGGCATCTCGCCTATCGGGCGGCGCTCGATCCGCGCGTCGCGGCGGCCGCGCTCTTCTATCCGACCGATATCCACTCCGGCACGTTGGGCGAGGGGCAGTCGGACGACAGCCTCGCCCGCATGGCCGAATTGCAGGCGGAAACCCTGTTCGTCTTCGGGCGGCAGGACCCGCATGTGCCCTTCGCCGGCCGCGAGGCGATCCGCGCGCGGCTGGAGGCGGTCGGCGCGACCTATCAATGGCATGAGGTCAATGCGCAGCATGCGTTCCTGCGCGACGAGGGGCCGCGTTACGACCCGGCGTTGTTCGCCGAGGCGACGGGCTGGGCGCTGTCGCTGTTCGCGCGGGTGTTGACGCCGCGCTGATCTCAGCCGCGGCGCTCGACGCCGCGGGTCAGCTCGGTCAGCGCATGGTCGGCCAGCACGCTGCCGGCATTGCCGCTGGCCATCACCGCGCGCTCGGCATGGCGGACGCGGGTGAGGGCGGTCGACAACATCGCCGGATTCCAGCGGCGCAGCGCCTGCGCCATGCTCTGCTCCTCGCGGAAGAAGATGCGGTGGCGCTTGAAGACCGTGTCCTGCGTCGCGCCTGCGTCGATCTCCGCCTTCATCTCGGCGAGCGTCATCAGCTTGCGGGCCAGCAGCCGCAACCAGGGGATGGGGGAGGTGCCGGCCTCGCCCAATTTTGCAAGTTCGGCGCCGAGCATTGCGGTGTGGCCGGTGACGACCGCATCGACGACCTGACTCATCTCCGCCTCGCCCAGATCGGCACCGATCGCGTCGAGCGCGGCATCGTCCAGATCGTGCGGCCGGTCCGGTGCGGCGTCGAGGAACAGCGCGAGCTTCTCGACCTCGCGTGCCAGCACCGCGCGATCGCCGCCACAGGAGACCGCCAGCCGCGCCGCGACGCTACCGCCGGGGCGCAGGCCGTGGTCGCGTGCCATCCCGGCCGCCAGCCGCTCCAGATCGGCGGCACTGGGCTCATAGGCGGCAAAGGCCATCGCCCGGCGCGAATCGATCGCCAGCTTGACGATCTTTGCGGTCGATTTGACCGTGGGGGCGAGCGCAACCACCGGGTTGCCGGCGTGTTCGGCCGCCAGCAGCGCGGTGAACGCCTCCAGACATTCCTCGCCAGCGGCGGCGACGCGGATATGCCGCGCGCCGCCGAACAGCGACAGGGAGGCCGCCTCGTCGGACAGGCGCGCCGGATCGGAGCGCAAGACCGCGCCGTCGAGGTCGACGCGTTCCGCCTCCGGCCCCATCGCCCTGGCGAGGATGCCGGCCAGTTCGGCGGTCGCGGACCCGTCGGGACCGTGGAGCAGATAGAGGCGGATGTCGGGGGAGGGGCGTTCGAGCGCGGACCGTATGTCGCGCGCATTCGCCTTCACCGCGGGGCCTCGGGGGTGCCGCGGCGCTGCGCATAGAGAGCGAGGCGGGCGACGATCTGGTCGGC